>MWSD01000080.1_pt1 | contig 34674 bp, 31 predicted proteins | sample 1021921 | NCBI WGS metagenome assembly MWSD01 (sample SAMN06338133, study PRJNA374545) | mollusc metagenome | biome: marine bay; material: sediment; isolation source: gill 40 cm from animal B | host: Kuphus polythalamius | place: Philippines: Mindanao | collected 2011-09-12 | reverse complement strand
GGGCGATCGGTAATCCTGGGTCTCGACACGGTCGGCGACGTGCTTCGAGCTGGAGTTGTTGTCGCGCCACAGAATGTTCACGCCCGCATGCTTGAGCACATCGAGCGCATTCTCGGTCGATGGCGCGTCTTTGCCGTCGAAGTCGTCACGCGAGCTCAGTGCAAACATGCAGGGCACGGAGATCGCCGTCGACGTGCCGCAGGCCGACACGTGCGACAGGCTGACAACCTTGCGTTTCGCCAGTTCGGGATTGGTGTCGCGCTGATAACCATTCAGTGAGAAGCGATCGGCGCGGGCAGTCTCACCGACCACCATGATGATCAGCTCACGTTCGATATCGGCCGCCGGTATGTGGGCGTCGGTGCCAATCGTGTGCAGGGGTTGGTTGGCGCCGGCGATGTGTTCATCCGCGAACCTGAACAAGGCATAGATCGGCGTCGCCGGGTTGCTGTAATAGCGCAGCGCCTTGTGTTCGCGGATAAACGATGCGTAAAAGCCGCTCGACAGCAGCATCAGGCCAATGGCGGCTACCAGCGGAATGGCGAGCAGCTTGGCGCGCGATACGGCTGCAGGTTTGAACGTCGCTCGTCGGTGTTCGATCAGCACCACCAGTGCGCTTGGTAGTACGCCCAGGAGCAACACATACAACGCGAAGCGCCAGCTCATCAGGTCGCCCGCCTCGGCGGCATTGGTCGCCGCGGCGTTGTGCAACATGTCACTGTCGATGATCACATTGTACGTATCCATGAAATACGCGGTGACCGACGACACCACCATCAGGGTTACGAGCACCGGCTTGGTCGCCCTCCCGATGCACAGTACCGCGAGCAGAAAAGTCAGTGCACACAGCAGCACTGCCGCCATCGAGGCGATATGCGCGTAGCCCCAAGGTGCCGATGCAAACGCGTCGATCAGGTTGCGGAACAACGCGAAATTCGCAAACAGCGTCAGAAAGACGGCCGTGCCGACGATGAGTTGCGTGGAACTTGCGGAAAACGCCCGGTGCTTCATGGGGATTCGAGGTTCACTCCTGTCACTTGCTGAATGTGAGCCGGGACACAGTCGATGAAACCTGCCCACGGACGGCTGAAAGAGTGGGGATTTTGATTCGGTCTACTTAAGGCCAGCTTAAGTATGCAACGCCAGGATTGCATGCCATAGGGCGAAGAGGACCTACCCATGGCTGATATGACAACCCGAAAAAGCAAGACGGAAGTGCCGACGTTGGTCGATCTCGACGGGCCGCAGGCCGAGCGCCGCCTGGACGCCGAGACGTTCGTGCATGCGGCATTCGAGCGCGCCTACGGTGCGCATGTCCAGCATTTCATGCCGACCCTGATGTCGCTGCGCAATGACGACGACACCTTGCTTGCCGTGCTAGGTCTGCGCATCGTCGATCGCCAGCCGCTGTTTCTGGAGCAGTACCTGGACCGCCCGGTAGAACAGGCATTGAGCGCCGCGGCCGGGCTTCCGGTCGATCGGGCCAGCCTGGTCGAGGTAGGCAACTTCGCGGTCGGCGCCATCGGTGGCGGTCGCTGGTTGATCACGGCGCTGACCGCCTACCTGTTCGGCACCGGTCATACCTGGGCGGTGTTCACCTGTGGCCCGGAGTTGCGTAATGCCTTCCGCCGCCTCGGGGTCGAGCTGGTGGATATTGCGCCCGCCGATCCGGGCCGCCTGTCGCCGCAGGAACGCGCGTGCTGGGGCAGATACTACGAGCAGCGACCGCGCGTGATGGCGGCCAGTGTCGCGCAGAGCTACGCGGTGTTGTCGGCCTTGTTCGAGAAGGAATGCGCCTTGAATTCGCTTTGGACTCGCGCCCAGCTGGCGGGCCGTAACGTCGCATGACCCTGTACGAGCGGATAGTCGAACACGCGGGTCGGATGCCTGCACGTGCCGCATTGATCGGCGCCGATCAGTCGGTGAGCTACGAGCGGCTGGTGGCATCGATCGACGCTGCTGTTGCCTGGTTGAGAGCCCGCGATATCCGCGTACTCGCGATCGATATGGCCAACAGCCCGGCATGGGCCGTGCTCGACATCGCGGCCATGCAGGCGAACGTCTGCCTGGTGCCGTTGCCACCGTTCTTCTCGGCCAGCCAGGTGCGACACGTGCTCGAACTGTCCGGCGCCCAGGCCATCATCAGCGACGCACCGGCGCGGTTGCGCGAATGTTGTCGCGGTCGCTTGGCGACTGCGCAGGAGACGCTGAATATCGCCGGCACCGATCTGGTCTGCCTGCAAACCGAGCCCGGCAGCGGTAAGCCCGCCGCGACGGTCCCGCCCGGGGTACACAAGGTAACGTTCACGTCCGGTACCACCGGCACGCCGAAAGGTGTGATGCTGGCTTGGCCGCAGATGCGCAAAGTGGTCGAGTCGCTGGCGGACGCAACCGACATGACGGCCGACGATCGCCATCTCGCGTTGATGCCGCTTGCCGTGCTGCTGGAGAACATCGGCGGCGTTTATGTGCCGTTATGGGCCGGCGCCAGCAGCATCCTGCTGCCGGGTGAACAGGTCGGCCTGAGTGGTTCTTCCGGCCTGGATGCACGCACGATGACGGCCGCCCTCGTCGCCAATGCAGCGAGCACGGTGATCTTCACCCCGCAAACACTGCAGGGCTTGGTCGAGACGCGCGAGTGGGATACGCGCGGCGCGCTGGCGCTGCGCTTTGCGGCCGTAGGTGGGGCCCCGGTATCGCCGCGCCTGCTGCAGCGCGCCCAGGAATGTGGCTTGCCCGTGTATGAAGGGTATGGGCTGTCCGAGTGTTGCTCGGTGGTGTGCCTGAACACGCCGGCACACAACAGGCCGGGCAGTGTCGGTCGGCCGCTGCCGCATGTCGGCATCCGCATCGGTCGCGACGGCGAGGTATTGATCGAGGGCATGCCGTTTGCCGGGTATCTCGGCGGATTGCACGCACAACCGGCGGGCAGCGTTGCCCACGCGGCGACGGTTTGGCGAAGCGGCGATATCGGCGAGCTCGATGTCGACGGCTATCTCCAGCTTACCGGGCGGCGACGCAATGTGTTTATCACGGCGTTCGGCCGCAACGTCGCGCCTGAATGGGTCGAGAGCGAGCTGACCGTGGAACCCGAGATCGCTCAGGCCGCGGTTATCGGCGAGGCCCGGCCGTTCAATATCGCGCTGCTGGTGCCGGCAGGCGAGGTGTGTCACGAGGCGATCCAGTCGGCCGTGGCGCGCGCCAATCAGAATCTTCCCGACTATGCGCGCGTTTCGCGCTGGGTTGTGGTGGACCCGTTCACGCCGGCCAACGGACTGTTGACCGGCACGGGCCGCATCCGTCGCGACAAGTTGCTTGAACAGCACCGCGACACCATCGAATCACTCTTTGTCGAGGCTCAAACGTCATGACCGATTTTTTCGAGCGCTTGCTCGCAGAGACCGAAAAGGAAAGCGAGGAACTGCTGTCGATCCCCTTCATTCAACACGGCTGGAAGGGTGAACTGTCGCTCGACAGCTACCTGGCATTTCTCGGTCAGGCTTTTCATCACGTCAAGCACACCACGCCGTTGTTGATGGCGTGTGGCTCGCGCGTGCCGCACAACAAGGAATGGTTGCGCGATGCCATGGCCGAGTACGTCGAGGAAGAGGTCGGGCACCAGGAATGGATCCTGAACGATATCAAGGCGTGCGGCGGTGATGCCGAAGCGGTGCGTCGTGCACAACCCGGCATGGCGGCAGAGCTGATGGTTGCCTACGCTTACCACACGATCGACCGCGGTAATCCGGTCGGTTTTCTCGGCATGGTGCTGGTGCTCGAAGGGACCAGTATCCGCGTTGCGACCGACGCCGCTGCTGCGTTGCAGGGCAATCTGGGTCTGCCGTCCAAGGCGTTTTCTTATCTGACGAGCCACGGCTCGTTGGATCTGTCACACATGGATTTTTACAAGAACCTGGTCAACCGCCTCGACGATGAAGCAGATCGCCAGGCAGTTATTCACTGCGCGAAGCGGTTCTTCCGCCTGTATGGCGACGTGTTCCGCGCACTGCCGCTGACGCTGAACGCCGCGGCGGCGGCCTGACCGGTTGCAATGACAAGAGACTACGGAGGGGGAGGAAAATCATGAAGCTTGAAACCACGCGCGTATTGCTGACCGGTGCTGCGGGGGGCATCGGTTCGGCGCTTGCAGAAAAGCTGGCGGCCAGGGGTGCGAACCTGGCCCTGCTGGGGCGCAACGACGATGAGACCGCGCCGTTGGCCGATCGCCTGAAGGCGGATGGAGTCATCGTGTACGGGCTGTCGGCCGACCTGCTGGATCGCGAAGCGCGTGAGCAGGCGATCAACGAAGCGCACCAGCGGCTTGGCGGCATCGACATGTTGATCAACTGTGCCGGCCTGATGAGCTTCAGGCCGTTCAGTGAAGAAGACCCGGAACTGATGGCGCGTATCGTTCAACTCAACCTGACCGTGCCGATGATGACGGCCCGCCAGGTGCTGCCTGAAATGCTCAAGCGCGGCAGCGGACATATCGTGAACATCGGCTCGACGTTCGGCAGCATCGGCTTTGCCTGGTTTGCTGCCTATTCAGCGAGCAAGTTCGGCCTGCGGGGCTTTTCCGAGGCCTTGCGTCGCGAGTTGGACGGCACCGGCGTGAACCTGACCTACGTTGCACCGCGCGCGGTCAAGACCAAGCTCAATACCGACGCCGTGTACCGCATGGCCGAAGCGACCAAGATGAACATGGACGACCCGGCGTGGGTCGCCGACAAGACGGTCGCCGCGATCGAGGCAGACGCCAAGGACGTCTACCTGGGATTCCCGGAGAAATTCTTCGCCCGTTTGAACAGCTTCCTGCCGCGCCTTGTCGACGGCGGCCTGCGCAAGCAGAATCAGGTTATGGGTGGTTTCGCACGTGACGCCTGATGTCGTTTGTTTCGGGCGCAACGCTGGCGTTGCACCTTTGCCCGGTGCCCTTTGTTCACGGAGACGGGACGCTTGAGAGTTCTGCTGGTTGAAGACGATGCCTTGTTGGGCTCGGCTGTGCAGGCCGGCCTGGAGCAATCGGGGTATACCGTCGATTGGTTGCGCGACGGTCGCATGGCGGCCGACAGCCTGCGCACCGAGCAGCCGGATGTTCTGGTGCTCGACCTGGGCCTGCCCGGCAAAGACGGCCTGACCGTGCTCAAAGAACTGCGTGCGCAGCACTCGTTGCTGCCGGTACTGATCCTGACCGCGCGCGATACGGTCGAGGATCGGATCGCCGGTCTCGACATCGGTGCCGACGACTATCTGGTCAAGCCGTTCGATCTGGGTGAACTCACTGCGCGGCTGCGTGCAATCTCGCGACGCAGCGGCGGCCGGGCCAGCCCGGTGATCGAGCATGGTGACCTGGTGTTTGATCCGGCGGCACGCAGCGTGACCGTCGACGGCGAGACCGTGGCGCTATCGGCCAAGGCCCTGGCGATTCTCGAGGCGCTGCTGGAGCGTCCGGGCATGCCGTTGTCGCGCGAGCGCCTGGAACAGATCCTGTATGGTTGGGGCGAGGGCGTGGAAAGCAACGCCGTCGAGGTCCACATCCATCACCTGCGAAAAAAGCTCGGCAAAGATCGCATTCGTACGATTCGCGGTCTGGGTTATATGATCCCCAAGGCTTGAAACCCTTCACCCTTGTCGTAATCAATGAACGCACCCACTTCGCTCAAACGTCGTCTGCTGGTGATGCTGATCTCCGGCATCCTGCTGGTCTGGCTGGCGGTGCTCGTGCTGGTCTACCGTGCCGCGCAACATGAGGTGGAAGAGGTCTTCGATGCCGACATGGCGCGCAGTGCGCGCATCCTGCAATCGCTGCTGATCCACGAAGTCGAGGAAGAGCGGGAGATGGCGGAAAAGGTGCGCGAAATCTCCGCCGAACTCAATGCGATCAAAGGCCAATCGATGCCGCGGTTGGCGGCAATCCTTCAAGAATACATGGAAGAAGAAGGCAGGGAGCGGCTCGAACTGGTCACTGCCGCGCAGACCGCCGGGCAACGCTACCAGGCCGGACTGGCGTTTGTGGCGCGTTATGGCGACGGTACCGTGCTGGTTCGCGACAGCACGGCGCCGGACATGCCGCAGCTTGATGATGGCTATGCCAATGTCGAGCTTGGCGATGCAGCGTGGCGGGTATTCACGCTGACTCAAAAGGAAACCGGTTTCGTCGTGCAGGTCGGCGAGAAGCAGGCGTTTCGCGCCGAACTCGTCGGCTATATCACCAGCAATACCTTGATGCCCGCGTTGATCGCCCTGCCCATCCTGGCGTTGCTGATTTCCTGGATAGTCGGGCGCGCATTGAAACCGCTCGAGTCGGTTGCACGCGACGTGGCGCGGCGCGCACCGGATGCGCTCGACCCGATCGAGGCGCGCAATGCGCCGCAGGAGGTCCACACTCTTGTACAGGCGCTGAACGACCTGTTTGCTCGGGTCGCATCGACCCTGCGCCGCGAGCGCCAGTTCACGGCTGACGCCGCACATGAACTGCGTACCCCGTTGGCGGCGCTCAAGACCCACTTGCAGGTCGCGCGCAAACGATCACAAGAAAACTCGACGCGGCAGTCGCTCGACCAGGCGCTGCAAGGCGTGGACCGCGCGACCCACTCGGTCGAGCAATTGTTGTTGTTGGCACGTGCCGATTCACAGCAGGCCAAGGCGCTGGTCGATGCCAAGGTCGACCTGGGTGCCTTGGTGTCCGATGCCGTTTCGGTTATGAGCCAACAGGCGGTGGAGCGCGATATCGACCTGGGTGTCGACGGACCCGGATCGGTCAACGTCGTTGGCGATGCAACCGCGTTGCAGGTGATGCTGCGCAATCTGGTCGACAACGCAGTGCGCTATACGCCGCGTGGCGGCACGGTCACCGTCAGTGCCGGCAGCAACGCCGGAAAGGCCTGGTTGCAGGTGGCCGACGACGGCCCGGGTGTTGCCGCGGAAGAGCGCGGCAAGATCTTCGACCGCTTCCATCGCGGCGAAGCGGAGCAGGCCAACGACACGACCGGCAGTGGCCTTGGCCTGTCAATTGTGCAGCGAATCGCCCAACTGCATGGCGCAACGATCGAACTTGGCGAAGGACTGCACGGCCGCGGACTGGCCGTGAGAGTTGTCTTCGCCGGCTGAATCTTATCCCGAGGTGCGGTTTAGTTGCCCGGCCTGGCAGCCAGCCACAGTACCGACGCCTCGTCCTGCTTTGCCAGCTCCTTCTTCATAACCAGCGTGCCGCGATCGAGTCGCCATTCGAGGACCTCGGCCGCATCGGGTGTGTCCGATACCGCCTGTTCGACATTGCTCGGCTGACCGAACGCCGTAATGAACTGGCCCAGCATCTGCTTGTGATAGGGCTCGCGATAGTTCACCTTCATGCCGGTCACCTGTTGGTCGACGAAATAGAAGGTGATGAGTCGCGCCGGCAGCGTATTGAAGGTGCCGATGCGTGCGGCACACAGGCTTTCACCGAACGGCGTCTGCTTTTCTCCGCACGTCCATTCGTGTTCGGCGAATACCGTTTTGATGTCTGTTTCGCTGAACGAGCGATCGAGCTTGGCGATATCGACCTTGATGTCTTCTTCGCCGAGCAGCCACAACAGGGCGGTGTCGGACAGGCGCGAGCCTTCGTCGGTGAAGATCAGGAAATACGGTGGCACGAATACCAGGATCAAAAAGAACAGGGTTTTGTGCAGGCTGGGTTTCTTGTCGGCCATGACGTTGTTCGATGCCTCGGTAGCGTGGCGAGCGTAACCGGCATCGATTACGTATCGCAGGGTTTAAATCGGCGTGCTCAGCGTCTGCTCAGGAACTCACCCAGCGGGCACGGCATTTCCGGATACAGATTGTCGGCCATCGCGAGAAACAGTTCGGCCGTGGCCAGTGCATCGCTGAGCGCGTTGTGCGCCTTGTACTGCGGCAGATTGTAGCGTGGCCGCAGGTTGAATAGGCGCAGATCGCCCGGTTGAATCGTATGGTTGCGCCGTTCGAATACCCGTTGGCCGATCTCCAGCGTGTCGATGATCGGCGTGACAAAGGGTGCGCCGTACATCCGGCGGCATGCCGCATCGATAAAGTTCTGCTCGATCGGTGAATAGTGCACCAGCATTGGTTTGCCGGCGAGACGTCGCAGCAGTTCGGGCAACAGGGTTTCCAACGGCTTGCCCGCGGCGGCCTGATCGTCGGTGATCTGGTGAATCACCGCCGACTCGCCGGGAATATCGCGATCGATACACACGATGTTGTGCCACGCCGTGCCCAGCTTGACGCCGAAATGATCGATCTCGACCAGACCCATGCTGAGGATCTCGTCTTTTTTCGGATCGAGCCCGGTCGTCTCCAGGTCGAGTGCAACGATCTTGATGTCGCGGCAATCCGATTTCTTGTCCGGCGTCGGCGTCTCCAGGAACGTCTTCAGCGGTCCCGGTTGGACCTTGGCGAGCGCCTTCTTGCGCCGGTACTCCTTGCCGAGAAAACGCTCAAGCATCGGTGAACCCTTCAACGGTTGCGCGTGCATTCATGATCGTCAACCGAGCTTGTCCGCACCGAAGCGTTTGACCATGGTTTCCTGCATCGCCTGGATCACCTTGAAGGCGTGTTTCAGGTGCTCACGCTCGAGTGCCGACAGGTTGTCCGGCGGCACATAGTTGTTGGGTTTTACGCCCTTCTTGATCTGCGCGGCCTGGTGTTGGATGCGCAGCGATGCAATGAACTCGAGTGCGTCTTCAAGGTTCTCGGCCATGTCGCTCGACAGTGCCGGGCTGCCGGCGCAGGCGCGCAGGCGATCGATCGTATTCACCGGTTCCTTGCCCAGCGACAGCGCGATGATACGCGCGATATCGGTGATCGGTACGATGCCGCGGTGTTTCAGATCGAGCGTTTCGTCATGCTCGCCGCCGCGCTCAAGAACGAACTGGCGGAAGAATCCCAACGGTGGCCGGTGCTGCATCGCGTTGGCCATCATGTAGGCGAGAAAGATGCGGTTTTCCTGCGATTTCTTCAGGATGGTCGTCTGCAAGGGGCCGAACAGTTCCATGGCGCCGGCGACCGGGCGCAGGTCGTAGAAGATGCTCGACAGCATCATCGACATCGGGTCGGGGCTTTCAATCCAGCGCGTGAAATAGCCCTGCCACACGTGCAGCGTCTGCCGCCATTGCGGGTTGGTGGCCATGGCGTTGCCCGGGCAGTAAACAAAGCCGCAGGCGTTCAGGCCGTCGCTGACGAACTTCGCCAGTGCGGCGAAATAGCTGTCCTGCTCCGGTTGCATGTCGTCGGACAACAGCAGCGCGTTGTCCTGATCCGAGTGCGAACTCTGCTCATGACGGGCCTGCGAGCCGCCGGCCAGCCACACATAGGGCACTGGGGGCGGGCCGAGTTCGGCTTCGGCCATCTCCAGCAGACGCGCGGTGATCGAATCGGTCAGACTGGATACCGCCTCGCCGACGTGGCGCGCGGTGGCGCTGGCGTTGGCCAGGTGCAGGTGCAGGTTCGGCAGGCGTTTGCTGACTTCGATCAGGTCATCGACCGTTTTCGCCTTGCGCACATCGGCCGCCAGGTAGGCCGAGTTGGCGCTCTGATGGTTTGCCAGGTCGGTGGCGGTGATCATTCCCAGGAGTTTGCCGTGGTCGACCACCGGCAAGTGGTGCACGTGCATACGTGTCATGGTCATCAGCGCCTGCGCACTCAAGGTGCGGGCTTCGATCACCTTCGGACTGGTCGTCATGATCTTGTCGATCGGTTCGGCGCCGCTCAGGCCGATCGCCACGCAGCGTTTGCGCAGGTCACGGTCGGTCACCAGGCCGACCAGCTCGTCGCCGCTCATGATCATGACCGACGACACGTCCTTGTTGCTCATCAAGGCCGCGGTCTCGCGGATTGTCGCCGTTGCTTCGATGGTGACCGGGGTTTTGCGCACCAGGCTGCCGACCTCGATCATCATTGCGGTGACCGACGGGTCGTCGGATTCCTGCGTGATGGTCACTGCCGCTTTGAGGCGCTCTTTGACGTTGGCCGAGAAGTGTTCGTTGAACGCCTTCGACTCGCGGCACAACTCCTTGAGACGGTCGCAGCTCAGCAGGTAGAGCAGGGTGTCTTCTGCCGCTTCGCCACGATCACACTGCGACAGGTTCACCAACTGGCAGGCGACGCTGTAGATATCTCTTTGTCGAAGATCTCGATTGCGCCGCTGCGCACGATGTACAGCGCCGAATCCTTCGGCGGGAATCGGCTGCCGCGCCGCAGGTAGCGTATCTCGATGTCCTTCGGGAGTTCGTCGAGCAGTTCCGACGACAGGTAGCTGAAGGGATTGCGTTCTTCGAGAAACTGGCGGATCTCGAGCAGTTCGACTTCCATCGTTATGGCACCTTTGAACCGGGTGTCGTTGTTGTTGCAGCTTAGCAAAAGCCGGTTTCTGTATCGCTACTGAAAACTGCCCGAGGTCAGACGCGATGCAGAAAACGACGTATGAAAAAAAGCCCCGTCTAAAAAGACGGGGCCAAGCCTTCTACAGGGATTGTTATCAGTGTCCGCTGGCGGCACCGGCACCTTTCGGTACGCGGATGTCCTCAACCAGGTGCTGGATATGCTCCGGCGGCTCTGCCGTGACCTTCGAGATCACGATAGCGACGACGAAGTTGATCAATGCACCAACGGCACCGAACGCGTTCACCGAGATACCGAAGAACCAGCTCGACTGGAAGTCAGCCCACTGCAGGTAATGCGCGGTGTCCGGGATAAAGAAGATGCCTTTTTCCTGGAACACGTACAGCATGGTCACGGTAATACCGGCGATCATGCCCCAGATAGCACCGGCGCGGTTCACCTTCTTGTTGAAGATGCCCATCATCAGCACGGGGAAGATCGACGCGGCAGCCAGGCCGAACGCGATTGCCACGGTACCCGCCGCGAAGCCCGGTGGGTGCAGACCGAAGTAACCGGCCATCAAGATAGCACCGACCATCGCCAGACGAGAGGCCAGCAGCTCTGATTTCTCCGAGATGTTCGGATTGATCATGCCTTTGACCACGTCGTGCGATACCGCCGAGGCGATTGCCAGCAACAGACCGGCAGCGGTCGACAGTGCAGCAGCCAGACCACCGGCAACCACGATCGCGATGACCCAGTTCGGCAGTTGGGCGATTTCCGGGTTGGCGAGTACCATGATGTCGTTGTCGACCTTGGTCATCTCGTTGCCTTTCCAGCCGAAGCTCTCGGCTTTCTTGGCCATTTCCGGATTAGCATCGTTGTAGTACTGGATGCGACCATCGCCGTTCTTGTCTTCGAACGCCAACAGGCCGGTCTTTTCCCAGTTCTTGAACCACTGCGGGACATTGGCGTACTCGATGTTCGCCGTCTGTTCACCGATTGGTCCGGTCTGGATGGTGTTCATCAGGTTCAGACGAGCCATCGAGCCGACAGCCGGCGCGGTGGTGTACAGGATTGCGATGAAGACCAGTGCCCAACCTGCCGAGCTACGCGCGTCCTTCACCTTAGGTACGGTGAAGAAGCGGATGATGACGTGCGGCAGACCCGCGGTACCGATCATCAGCGACAGCGTGTACACGAACATGTTGAGTTTCGAACCCATGACCTGTTCGGAGTACTGCGGGAAGCCGAGGTCGGTAACCACCTGGTCGAGCTTGGCCATCATGTCCAGACCCGAACCGTCGGACATCGAGCCGATCAGGCCGAGCTGCGGGATCGGGTTGCCGGTCAGGTTCATCGAAATGAACACGGCCGGGATGGTGTAGGCGAAGATCAGTACGACGTACTGCGCGATCTGGGTGTAGGTGATGCCTTTCATGCCGCCGAGTACGGCGTACACGAACACGATACCCATGCCGATGCCCAGGCCCGTCTCGTAGCTGGTTTCCAAGAAGCGCGAGAACGCCACACCGATGCCTTTCATCTGACCGATTACGTAGGTAACCGAGGCCAGGATCAGACAGACAACGGCAACCAGACGTGCGGTCTGCGAGTAGAAACGCTCGCCGATGAACTCCGGCACGGTGAACTTGCCGAACTTACGCAGGTAAGGAGCAAGCAGCAGCGCCAGCAGCACGTAGCCACCGGTCCAACCCATCAGGAAGACCGAAGCGCCGTAGCCGTTGAAGGCGATCAGGCCGGCCATCGAGATGAAGGATGCAGCAGACATCCAGTCAGCAGCGGTAGCCATACCGTTGGCGACCGGGTGAACGCCTTTACCGGCGACGTAGAATTCGCCGGTTGAGCCGGCACGGGCCCAGATGGCGATACCGATGTACAGCAGGAAGGTCGCGCCAACGACGATATAAGTAAGTGTAGAGAGATCCATGTTGAACGAAACCTCTTAGTCTTCGTGCACGTCGAACTCGCGATCAAGCGCGTTCATGCGGGCAGCGTAAAAGAAGATCAGCACAATAAAGACGTAGATAGATCCTTGTTGGGCGAACCAGAAGCCGAGACCGACACCGCCGATACGGATGGCGTTGAGGGCGTCAGCGAGGATGATCCCGAAGCCGTATGACACGACAAACCAGACCACGAGCAGACTTATGACAAGGCGAATGTTCGCCTTCCAATACTGCGCAGCTTTTGAATCCATAGCTCGATCACTCCGCGGTTGTTGAAGATGAAGCTGTTGATAGTGTTTTCCGGGTCCTGGCTTACCGCACACCGTTGGCTTTCACGCCTTGGTTTTTGATTCCGTTCTGTACTTGTTCGGCTGCGGGCCCGGAGTTTGTTACCTGTTCTTGACGCAGGCTGCCAGACGCCGCGATTGTCCCGGCGGGCATTGATTATTGTCAAAGGAAATCAGAGACTTAAACCCAGTCTTAACGACTCGAAAAAGGCCTGTTTTGGGTCGGAAGGTAACGTAAAAAGGGGTCAGGTGTTACGTTCGGTAACGTGCGTGTTTCCGCGCGTAAAGGAGCAAAGAAAGTTCGGCCGGACGGCGAGTGTTGCAGTGCACAACAGAGTTTGAGTGATTCTGTTGCGCTGCACAATAGAGAGACGGCAATTCGCGACAGAAGTTCCTCTTTTTGTCGGTAAGGGACGCAAATTCTTTAAGGCGATCTTCAGCCGCGTTTCTTGGGCCTGGGCAGGCCGAAACGCTGGCGGCGTTCCCACAATGTCTTGCGACTAATGCCGAGCGCCTGCGCCAGTTCGGTTTCGGTCATCTGGTCCTGGTGCTCGAGCACGAACACCCGGAAGTATTCCTCGAGCGACAGCTTGTCCTGCACGTCGTTGGCGGCGGCCGCGCTGGCCACCCGGTGATCGATCGCCAACAGATCGGGCGTGATCACATCGCCTTCGCACAGGATCACGGCGCGCTCGATCGCATTCGACAGTTCGCGCACGTTGCCCGGCCAGTGATAACGGCGGATCGCCTCGAGTGCATCGCGACTGAGTTTGAGCGGCGGACGGGCAAGCTGCTTGCGCGCCTTGTCGAGCAGGAACACCGCCAGCTCGATCACATCGTCGTCGCGCTCGCGCAGCGGCGGCAGGGTCAGTTCGACCACGCGCAGGCGAAAGTACAGATCGCTGCGGAAGGCGTTTTCCTGCACCAGCCTGCGGATGTCGCGGTGGGTCGCGGCCAGCACCCGGACATTCGGCGTGGTCGCCGCGTCGGCGCCATCATTGTGGTTGCCCTGCAACACGCGCAGCAGGCGCGCCTGCGCAGTCATCGGCAGCTCGCCGATCTCGTCGAGAAACAGCGTGCCGCCTTCGGCGTTCTGCATCAGGCCCGGGCGGAACTTGTCGGACTGGTGTTGACCGAACAGCTCGGCCTCGATCGCCTGTTCCGGCACCGCGGCGCAGTTGAATGCGACGAACGGCGCCTCGGCGCGCTTGCTGTGCTTGTGCAGGGCGCGTGCCGCCAGTTCCTTGCCGGTGCCCGATTCGCCGACGATCAATACGGTCGCGTCGGTCGGCGCGACCTTGTGGATGCGGTTGCACACCTCGCTCATCGCCAGGCTCCGGCCGACCATGCCGGCCACCGGAAACGCCTGGTCGACATCGGTCTGCAAGGCAGCGGTGCGCCGTTCCTTTTGTTTCTCGCGCAGTACCTTGTCGACCAGCATGACCAGTTCGTCGTGGTCGAACGGTTTGGCGATGTAGTCGGCTGCGCCATCCTTCATCGCCTCGACTGCCGAGGTGACGGTGGCATAACTGGTCATGATGATCACCGGCACGCCGGGGGCCAGCGTCATCACGCTGTTGCCCGGCTTACCCGGCAGTCGCAGGTCGGTGATGATCAGGTTGTAGTCGCCGAGGTTGCCGGCGGCCTGCGCCGCCTCGACCGATTCGGCTTCGCTGACCTGGTGGCCATGGCGTTCGAGCAGGCGGCGCAAGGCGCCGCGGATCACTGCCTCGTCTTCAATGATGAGCAAGTGGTTCATAGTGTTGTTCGGCGTTCGGTATGGGTAATGACACGACGACCCGCGTGCCGAATCCCGGCTGCGAATCGATTTTCAGGGTGCCGTTGTGGTCTTCGATGATGCGGTAGGCGAGCGACAGCCCCAGGCCGGTGCCTTTGCCGGTCGGCTTGGTCGTGTAGAAGGGTTCAAAGATGGTCTCCTGCAACTCTTCGGGTATCCCTTGTCCCTGGTCCATGACCTCGATCACCGCCTCGCCACCGTCGATGCGCGCCAGCAGATCGACGCGGTCGCCGCCGTGTGATGCGTCGGCGGCATTGCTCAGCAGGTTGACCAGCACCTGCGACAACTGTTGGCGGTTGCCGGTCAGCACGATATTGCCGGGGCAGCTGGCCTCGAAACGTATGCCGTCGTGTTCCTGCGTCAGTTCGAGGATATGCACCGCCTCGTCGATCACCTCGCACAAGGCGAAGGTTTCGCGTTGCTGCAGGTGGCGGCTGCCGCGGCTGAAGCTCTTGAGCGTGCCGAGAATGTCGCTGATGCGACGCGTCTGGTGGATGATGTCTTCGATGCTCTGCCGGGCGATCTCCGGATCGTCTTCATGGCGCAGGTTCTGCGCCAGCGAGGCGATGCCGGTCACCGGGTTGCCGATCTCGTGGGCGACACCGGCGGCCAGACGGCCGACCGATGCCAGGCGGTTGTTGTGCGCCAGCTCGGCCTCGAGCGTGCCCAGGTCGGTCAGGTCTTCGATCAGCATGACCATACCGGGTTGCGATGGTCCGCCGCCCTCGATCATCGGGTCGGCGTATGCCGCCTTGTGCAGGTTGTACCAGCGCGGCTTGCCCATCACCGGCAGCTCCATGCGGTAGATGTGATCTTCGGAGGTGCGTGCAAAGCCGGCCAGCAGTCCGTCCCAGGGGCGCGGCAGCTTGTTGAGCTGAGTGCCGATCAGGGGCTCGGCATCGATCCCGGTCATGATCTCCAACGCCAGGTTCCACAGCACGATCTTGCCCTGGTTGTCGGTGGCGCACACGCCCAGCGGCAGGTCTTGCAGTATCTGGCGGTGCAGGCGGCGCAGCTTGTCGAGTTCGACGCTCAGACCCTGCAACTGTGAGCGCGAGGCCTCGAGGCGTTCTTCGACGTAGCGCATCGAGTCGGCCAGCGCGGTCTTGGCCTCGGGATCGAGTTCCAGGCGTCGATTGACGATGATGTGCGCCAACTGCGGACCGAGCAGGCCGGACAGGTTGCGTTCGATGCGTTCGCGCAGCCGCCGCAGCTCGGTAGTGCGTTTCTCGTTGGGCCGCATGCCCAGGTCGGTCAGCGCCTGGTCGACCTCGCGGTCGGCCATCGCCTGTCCCAGCGTCTCGGCCAGGCCGGCGCGAAACTCGGCCGGCGAACCGGCGGCGACCACGCCGGACAACGGCATCGTCGCCTCGGTACAGCAGGCACGCGCGGCCTCGATCTCGCCCGGTGACTGGCGGGTGAGCAGCGATACCAGCACGAACAGGCCGCCATTCACGGTCAGCGTCAGGAAGGTGGCGAAGGCCCACTTGTCCATACCGCTGGCGGCGACCAGCTGCGGCACGCCCAGGTCGGTAATCAGTATCCCCGAGCTGTACAGCAATGGCGCCAGCATCAAGACCGACCACACACAGATGCCGCCGAGCAGGCCGATGATGAAACCGGTGCGGGTCGCGCGCCGCCAGTACAGCAGGCCGCTGACACCGGGCAGAAACTGCGCGACCGCGACGAACGAGATCAGCCCCAGTTCGACCAGGCTGTCGTTGTGCTGCAGGCCGGCATAGAAACCGTAGCCGGCCATGATGATCAGGCCGATCAGCAGGCGGCGACCCCACAGGATCCAGCGATACAGGTTCGAGCGAGATACTGGTGACGATGACCATCGCGCTGGCTGCCGACAGACCGCCGATATAGGCCAACAGCGACAGCCACGACGGGCCCTCGGCCAGCACCACCCCGAGCACGTAATAGTCGGGATTGATGTTCAGCGACAGGCTTTGACCGGCCCACAGGATCACCGGGATTGCGATGTTCAGCAACAGCAGGAAGGCAGGGAACGCCCAGGTCGCCGTGCGTATGCTGCGCACATCGAGATTCTCGGCGAACAGCATGTGGAACTGACGTGGCAACAGGAACGCCGCGGCGAACGACAGGAACATCAGCGCCGCCCACGGGCTCTCGTTGACCGGTCGATACAATGCCTCGATCGCCTCAGGATGGACCTTGAGCCAGGACGACAGGCCGCTCGGGCCATCGAATACGTGGAACAGGGCATAGCCGCCGATGACCAGCAGCACCACCAGCTTGATCAGCGATTCGAAAGCGATGGCGACGACCAGGCCGCGGTGTTTCTGCCGTGGCGAGATATGCCGCGTGCCGAACAACACGCCGAACAGGATCAGCGAGGCACAGAACACCAGCGCGATGGTGTTCGGTGGCACCTCGTTACTCAGCACGCGCAGCGATTCGGTCACCGCCCGTACCTGCAGCGCGATGTAGGGCAGCGTGCCGATAAGGGTAAACAGCGTCACCAGCAGGCCGGCCGCCTGGCTGCGGTAACGGAACGCCAACAGGTCGGCCAGCGAAGTCAGCTGGTATTCGCGGCACAGCTTGAGGATCGGTCGCAGCAGGAACGGGCTGAGAACAAAAGCCAGCGTCGCGCCGAGATAGATCGTTAGAAACTGCAGCCCGTTGTGCGCGGCGTAGCCGACACTGCCATAGTAGGTCCACGAGGTGGCGTACACGCCGATCGACAGTGTGTAGGTAAGCGGGTGGGTGACCCAGCGTTCAGGTACCCAGCCACGGTCGGTGGCGTAGGCGACCAGGAACAACAACAATAGGTAGATGAACCCTGCGGCGAACAGGGTCGCCAGTTCATGACTCATCGGAATCGTCCCGCCGATAGATCAGCGCGGCGCCGAGAATCACCAGCAGCCACAGGGCGTAGGGTGTGGTCCACGACATGTTGGCGCTTGCCCACCAGTCGGCCACCGGACTGATGAAAAACAGCAACAGTGCGGCGGCGAGAATCGCAGCGAGTTCTTTGCTGAAAGGGAAGCGCGGTGGCAGCATCGGCAAAGCCTAGCATCGCGCGAGTGTTACTAAAAGTAACGATTGATCCCGTGAACGGCCCGCCTGAGCGGCGGCCACGCATGCTTTAATAACAAACGACAAATCAACGCGACAACAGCGCAGGAGAATCGGGTATGAACCCGGAAAAGGTGGTCTTCGGTTTTTTCATCGTTTTGGCACTGACGCTGAATTTCGGTTTTTTCGTGGGTGAGATCGAAAACCCCGACCACCACCATGTCTACGAGCTGTTCGCGGTCGTTGTCGTCAACCTGATCGCCACGGTGCTGAAGTTTGGCGACCGCAGCCAGATGGGGGCGCTGCTGTTGGCGACCAGCCTGGTGGCCATCTTGCAATTGATCGCTGCGGCCCTGGTGTGGACCTTCGCCGAGCATGTCTACAGTGTCGGTCTGACGCCGGTCGTGACCGCCAGCATCGTGTCGCTGTCCGGCGGCGCCATGTTGGCCAACGTCATCTCGGTCGTGCTGCTGATCATCGAAACGGTGATGCTGCGCCGCTGAGCAGCGTTTCTACGTGTCTGCCAAGTCCCCTTCAACCACATCGCGGCGCGGCCGGCCTGGCGCGTGCACGGCGGCATCGAGATGATGGAGAACATCGTCTTCCTGATCCTGCGTCGCATGCGTCAGCCGCTGCTGACGCTGTTGGTGGTGTATGCCATCGCCATCCTCGGACTGACCCTGATCCCGGGGCGCGACGACAACGGCGAGGTATGGCACATGGGAATCTTCCATGCGTTCTACTTCGTCAGCTACATGGCGACCACGATCGGTTTCGGCGAGATCCCCTATGCGTTTACCGATACCCAACGCTTGTGGGTCAGCCTGTCGATGTATGCGTCGGTCATGGCGTGGATCTATGCCTTCGGCACCATCTTGTCGCTGGTGCAGGACCGCACCTTTCAGGACGCCATCGCCGAGTACAAGTTCGCGCGCCGCATTCGCCGCTTCCGCGAACCGTTCCACCTGATCTGCGGCTACGGCGAGACCGGCACGGCCCTGGTCAAGTCGCTGACCCAGCGCGGTCAACATGCGGTGGTGATCGATATCGACGAGGCACGCACCAGCGTGATCCAGTTGCAGGATCTGCGCGAGTCGGTGCCGGCGCTGCATGGCGATGCCTCGATCACCCGTCACTTGCAGGAAGCCGGCCTGCAGCACCCGGCATGCGCCGGCATCGTTGCGCTGACTGACGACAACGAAGTCAACCTCAAGATCTCGATCAATGCCAAGCTGCTGAACCCCTCGCTGAAGGTGATCTGCCGCGCCGATTCGCACGACGTCGAGAAGAACATGGCGTCGTTCGGCACCGACCACATCGTCGACCCCTTCGACACCTTCGCCGCGCACCTGGCGGTGGCGTTTCAGGCGCCGTGCCTGTACCTGCTGCAGCGCTGGCTGACCCGCTCACCGAACCGGTGTATCCGCCGCAGGACAAGCCGTGGATCGTGTGCGGCTACGGGCGCTTCGGCAAGGCGGTATGCCGTCGCCTCGAGGGCGAGGGCATCAAGGTGACCGTGGTCGAGATGCGCCCGGACCTGACCGGCAGGCCGGAAGAGGATTTCGTTGCCGGGCGCGGCACCGAGGCCGACACCCTGATGGAGGCGGGCATCGAACAGGCTGCCGGACTGGTGGCAGGCACCGACAACGATGCCAACAATCTCTCGATCGTCATGACCGCGCGCGAACTCAATCCCAAGCTGTTCGTCGTGGTGCGCCAGAACCAGCACGGCAACAGCGACATCATCAATGCCGTCGAAGCCGATATGACGATGCACCCGAGCGCGCTGATTGCCGACAAGATCCGCGTGTTGCTGGCAACGCCGATGCTGTACGAATTCATCTCGCTGGCGCTGTACCAGGACGATAGCTGGGCCTGCGAACTGGCCAGCCGGGTCAGCGCCCTGGTGCGCGACGAGGTGCCGCATATCCGCGAATGGGCGGTCGACGAAGTGCAGTCGGCGGTGCTCCAGGAATATCTGCATCAGGGCGGCCACTTCACGATCAGCGACCTGATGCGCAACCCCTGGCAGCGCGACCGTACGCTCAAGGCGATCGTGCTGTTGATCCATCGACGCAATGATCGACTGCTGTTGCCCGACCCGGACACGCCGATCAAGGTCGGCGATCGGCTGCTGATCTGCGGCAATCGCACGGCGTTCACCCGTATGCTGTGGACGGTGTCGCACCGTCACACGTTGGACTACATCAAGACCGGCTACGATGCGCCGCAAAGCTGGGTCTGGCGCAAGTTGGCCGCCAGGCAGTCGCGCCGGCGCAGGCAGTGATTCTATAGGTCAATAAATGTGATCTATGGAAGGATTTTCAATGACCCGCGTCTTTTCGCGGATAACGGTCAGGCATGCAGGGTGTTCGTTACAATCGGCATCCCGGCATCCCGGCATCCCGGCATCCCGGCATCCCGGCATCGCCGTTAGCCCTTTCATAACAAGACAGATCGTCGGTTTGTCGACACGAGGAAGATCCTGATGAAAAAAATTTTGGTTGTTTGCGCGCTGATCCTTGGCCTCGCCGGCGTGAGCCACGCGGGCAGCAAGAAAGAGATCGATACCCCTGCCTTCGACAAGGCGATCGCCCAGCAGATGATCGGCAATAGCATCCAGCGCTTCGAGATCGCCGACGGCGTCGGCGTCGAGGATGCGGTGGAATCGATGAAGCTGCGCGCCAACATGCTGAACTTCAAAATGGTGGCCGACCTGCCGTTGTCCGAGCAGGTGCAGGCGATGGGTGAAGATGCCAACTACATGCGCATCCTGGCGTTTTGCGATGCCTTGATCGCCAAAAAGATGGTCGAGCACGACATCATCTTCGCCGGCTTTCTGCCGTGCCGCATCGCGGTGCTCGAAGACGGCAACGGCAAAGGCTGGATCGTGACCATGAACATGGACATGATGCTGCACGCAGTCGACCTGCCGGAAGACCTGCAGCCGCTGGCGCAGAAGGTGCGCGACACCATCTACAGCATCGTCGATGCCGGTGTGAACGGCGACCTCTGACCCGCGGATTCCGTTGCTTGCAAAGACCGGCCCCAGCGGCCGGTTTTTTGTCACAGAGTTTTCTGATCTGGGCCAAATGCAGGCCAAAAAACCCTTCGCTTGAGGGGGAGGGCCTGTGCAATACTTGCCTCGCTACGGCTGGCGACTAAAAGCTAAGACAACGCGCCAGTGTCCATGTCTGCCTGAATCGCACCTGGATGGACTTGGATGATCAACCCGATGTTTGGAGTTGCAGCATGAACCCTATTGCCGCACAGGGGTTTTTGCGCGCCGCTTGAACGTCGAAAAGCCTTCTTTGAGGAGAGACCAATGGCCCACATCGTTGTCCTAGGCGCAGGTACCGGCGGTATGCCCGCTGCTTACGAGCTCCGCGCTGAGCTCGGCAGTGAACACCAGATTACCGTCGTCAACGAACGCGACTATTTCCAGTTTGTGCCGTCCAATCCCTGGGTCGCCGTAGGCTGGCGCGACCGCAACAGCATCACCTTCGATATCCGTCCGCATCTCGAGCGCAAGGGTATCAACTTCGTCGCCAAGCGTTGTGACAAGATCGACGCGACTAACAACTCGTTGGTCTTCCAGGACGGCGAAACCCTGAATTACGACTACCTCGTCATTGCGACCGGTCCGCGTCTGGCCTTCGAAGAGGTAGAAGGTGCCGGCCCCGAAACCGGCCACACCCATTCGATCTGCACCGTCGACCATGCCGAGACCGCTTACGACAGCTACAAAAAGTTGCTCGACAGCCCGGGACATGCGGTGATCGGCGCGATGCCGTTCGCATCGTGTTTCGGTCCGGCCTACGAATTCGCCTTCATCATGGATGCCGATCTGCGCAAACGTAAGATGCGCGACCAGATCCCGATGACCTTCGTCACCTCCGAGCCGTACATCGGCCATCTCGGTCTGGGCGGCGTGGGCGACTCGCAGGGCATGCTCGAAAGCGAGATGCGCAACCACCACATCAAGTGGATCACCAACGCCAAGGTCACCAAGGTCGAGGCCGGCAAGATGTTCGTCGAGGAATACGACAACGCCGGTAACAAGGTGAAAGACCACGAAGTCGAGTTCAAGTTCTCGATGATGCTGCCGGCGTTCAAGGGCGTCGATGCGGTCATGAATGTCGAGAGCCTGTGCAACCCGCGTGGCTTCGTGTTCGTCGATGAATACCAGCGTAACCCGACCTACCCGAACATCTATTCGGCCGGTGTCTGTATCGCCATTCCGCCGGTAGAAGCGACCGCGGTACCTACCGGTGCGCCGAAGACCGGTTACATGATCGAGTCGATGGTTACCGCTATCGTGCACAACATCCATAACGAACTCGACGGCAAACAGCCCGACCAGAAGGGCACCTGGAACGCCATCTGTCTCGCCGACATGGGTGACACAGGTGCGGCCTTCGTTGCCTTGCCGCAGATTCCGCCGCGTAACGTGGCGTGGTTCAAGAAGGGCAAGTGGGTGCACATGGCCAAGATCGCGTTCGAGAAGTATTTCATTCGCAAAATGAAAAAAGGGACCTCCGAACCCATCTACGAGAAGTACATCCTCAAGATGCTGGGCATCAATCGTCTGAAATAATCGGCGCATACCCCGGCGGTCAAAAACCCGGCCAATCGGCCGGGTTTTTTTGTTTCGCTACAGCCGATTCGCGCGATGCCGACGGTGTTTTCGAACGGTTGAGTAGGCTATCCTGCACCCTCGTCGACAGACCATCCCGCGATCGCTTCGCGTCACCAAGCAGCCAACATGAGTTCTCACATCCAGCGTCATCGCACTCAGGCGGTCAAGGTCGGCAACGTGCTTGTCGGCGGCGATGCGCCGGTCGTCGTACAGTCGATGACCAACACCGATACTGCCGATATTCAGGCAACCATCGACCAAGTCGCCGACTTGGCGCGTGCCGGCTCAGAACTGGTGCGCATCACGGTCAACACCGAGGCGGCCGCCAAAGCGGTACCGTTGATTCGCGAGGGGCTGGATGCGCGCGGTGTGTCGGTGCCGTTGGTTGGCGACTTCCATTTCAACGGGCATCGCCTGCTGACTGAGTTTCCGGCGTGCGCCCAGGCGCTGGCCAAGTACCGCATCAACCCCGGCAATGTCGGCAGCGGCGAGAAGCGTGACGCACAGTTCGCCAGCATGATCGAGATCGCCATCGCCAACGACAAGGCGGTACGCATCGGCGTGAACTGGGGATCGCTGGACAAGAACCTGGTCGCGCGCATGATGGACGAGAACGCGCGCTCGGCCGAACCGTTGGATGCCGAGCAGATGATGTGCGAGGTCATGGTTGCCTCCGCGCTGCAGAGCGCCGAGCGTGCCGAGCAGATCGGCTTGGCGCGCGATCGGATCATCCTGTCGTGCAAGATGAGCGGTGTGCAGGACCTGATCCGCGTCTACCGCACGCTCGCTGCACGTTGCGACTATGCGCTGCATCTGGGCCTCACCGAGGCCGGCATGGGTTCGAAGGGTATCGTGGCATCCACCGCCGCACTTGCCGTGTTGCTGCAGGAAGGTATCGGCGACACCATTCGCATCTCGCTGACACCTGAACCGGGTGGCGATCGCACGCAAGAGGTGCGTGTCGGTCAGGAGATTCTGCAGTCGATGGGTCTGCGTGCCTTCATGCCGATGGTGATCGCCTGCCCGGGTTGCGGTCGTACCACCAGCACGTACTTTCAGCAGCTCGCACAGGACATCCAAAGTTACCTGCGTGAACAGATGCCGGTATGGCGGCAACGTTATCCCGGCGTAGAGACGATGGACGTCGCCGTCATGGGTTGTGTCGTGAACGGTCCGGGCGAGAGCAAGCACGCGAACATCGGCATCAGTCTGCCGGGCACCGGTGAGCAGCCGGCGGCGCCGGTGTTCGTCGACGGCAAGAAGACGGTCACGCTCAAGGGCGACAACATCGCTGCCGAGTTCCAGGCGATCGTCGACGACTATGTGCAGACCCACTATGGCGACCAAGCAGCCGGCGTTTAGCGGTTGACGCCGGGGTTCGGCCGAATCGGCTGCAATTTTTGCGGCCGACAGGCGTCTACTGTTATTAGCGGTCGCCGGCCGCGTGTGCTGATCGCAGCACAAACAGCCCTGCCGTCGTCATTAGACGTTCGATGGCCGGGCCAACAATGAAAAATCGACCAAGTCAGAGGAGAGAGACGTGAAGTCAGTTACGTTAAGTGCAATCTGTGCCGGTATGCTCGCTGCAACCCCGGTGCTTGCAGAAGATCCCATGGTCACGCAGGTCAAGCGGATGTCGATGGACACCGCGATGACCATCGCCAAGGCGACTATCGATGCCTGTCGCGAAAAAGGCATCCAGATCGGTGTGACGGTCGTCGACCGCGACGGTATTCCGCAGGCGGCGCTGCGCGACACGATAGCGCCGACCATTACGCTGCCGATCTCCAAGGGCAAGGCCTATGCGGCGGTCATGTTCAATGTGCCGACGTCCGATCTTGCATCGCGTGCGGATACGCCGATCGGTCGTGTTCCCGGGGTGATCATGTCGCCGGGGGGTGTGCCGATCCAGGTGGGCGGCGCGCTGGTTGGTGGTGTCGGTGTGTCGGGCGCACCGGCGGGTGAAACCGACCAGGAATGTGCCCAGGCCGGTGTCGACGCCGTGCAGACCGACCTCGAGATGTCGATGTAGGTCTACCCGCAAGCCGTCGGGCCGATCGCAAAAACCCTGTCTTCAAGACAGGGTTTTTCGTTTTCCGGGTGCGCACAAGCCGCTGTGTGCGAGACGCGAGTCGGGTCGTGACCCGACCCGTTCAAGGTTCGATCAGCGAGGGACCGCCGCGCGCCATGGTGACCGTCTCCGGTTGCAGGAGGTTGGCGAAGCTTGCTCGTGGGTCGCTGTCGATTGCCTTGCCGTCGTGGTACAGCAGCATGACCTCGAGTGGCCCGTCGTTGGTCGCGAGCACGGCGATGTTGTCGGGGCTCACGGTGTAGCGTCCCAGCTGGCGCTCGGTTGGCCACTGCATTGTGCCGTAGGCGTGATACACCAGTTCGGAACAGACGATGCGATCGGTTGATTGCGTATCGAAGTTGAAGTCGTAATCCTTGCCGACCTGGCGCAAGGCCTGCACGATCACGTCGGCTCGCTGTTGCTCGTCCAACGAGGCGTTGCGCAACACGGCGAGGTCATCGATGTTCATGAAATGCTGCAGGCTGTTGATCTCCACGCCTGAGCGCAAGGCCTCGACAACGCCGCGCCCGCGGCGAATCTGTTTGTGATATTGGCGTACTACCGGGTGGCTCCAGATACCGAGTGCGCGCAGTTCTTGCTCGTTGCCGACCCAGACGGCGGCATGGCCCCAATGACCGGGTATGAATGAATCGGTCAGACGAAACGGCGTCTTTTCCAACAGGATGTCGCCGGCGCGCAGCGTGTTGGCCACCTCGTCGAGCACCGCGGTCTCGCCATCGAGTTTGCCGCGCCGCGATTCGATCAGGCCGACGGTGTTGCCGAACATCATGCTGGAAAAGTTGACACCCTCATTCTGCAGCGAGGCCAAGGTATCCACCGACAGGTCGCCGAAGAACCCCATGAGGTTTTGCGCGTAGTTCAACGGCTGGATCTTGCGCACCATGTTGTACGACGGACTCTGGTCGATCAGCGTCCCGATGTAGCGCGCGTCGTCGTCACCCGTCGAGTGCAGGCTGCCACCGAAGGTCTCATACCATTCGAGGCCGCGGCGCACGCGCGCCCGGTTGATCGCCGAGTTGAACGACAGCGAGATCTTGCGTAGCTCGCCGGGCGGCAGGCCGAAGCCGACGTCGCCCCGATTGAAATGCGTGCGCAGAAATCCGTTGGCCTGGTACAGGCCAACCGCGGTCACGTAGTTGTCGTACAGCGTCAATGAGGCCGCCAGCGACATGCCGATGCCCTTGGCCTGCAGCCTGGCGCGTGCCGGGTCCTGCGGTATCGGATCGTCGAGCCAGCATTCATAGCGCGTGGCGATCTCCCAAAGCGCCTCGCGCTGCCGCAACAGCTCGGCGCCGCCGGCATTCAGACCGCGCAGATCGCCGCCGGACAAGGGCTCGCCGGCAGCGTCTTTTTCTTCGAGAAATTTGAGGAAGCCGATCGCGTCGGCCCGTAGGGCCAGCGCCTGTTCGGCCAGGGTCTGAAAGGCTGCAATCTCGCGATCCATGCGCGTGCTGTGGTAGGCGCTGAGGCGAACGTCATCGCACGTTGAATCATCCGACAGGAAGCCGGCCATCACCGCTGTCGGCGACAGCAGACACAGCATCAAGAGGAGTATGAGGTGATTCGGCATCGTCCTTGAATGAGACATCATCATTGTTGTGCTTCCATTGTGCCGGTTGCGCGGATTCGCCAACCGGTCGGCTAAACGGTCTTCCTTAAAGCCACAGGTTACCGCGAATGTTGCGCTGAAGTGAACTCGTTCCGAGCTGACGGGTTCCTGGTGGTTCATCAACGCGTTATCGGCCGCTGCGCCGTTCACTGCAGTTGCCGGCCTGCCTCGAGACGGATCGTCTGGGTGATGCCGGAGAGCGGCAGCGGCCGGTGGCTGATGACGACGACGGTTTTGTTGTGCATCACCAGGTCGAGCGTTTCGCACAGCGCACGGGTGGTAACGCTGTCTAGCCCTTCCGTCGGTTCGTCCAAGATCAAGATCGGCGCCTCCTTGAGCACCGCTTGTGCGATGGCGATGCGTCGCGCCTGTCCGCCCGACACCTTGGTGCCGGTGTCGCCCAGCCAGGTATCGTAGCCATCGGGTTGGGCCGCAATGAACTCGTGGATCTGCGCCAGCCGACACGCGGCCTCCATCTGCGCATCGCTCGCGTCGGGCGTGGCCAGCAACAGGTTGTCGCGCAGGGTCGCGTTGAACAGGTGGTGGTGCTGCGAGACGATCGCGATGCGTTGGCGCCATGCATCGACATCGAAGCTGCGCAGGTCGTGATCGGCAAAGCGCAACTGTCCCTCGGTCGGGTCGACGAAACGTAGCAGCAGGTTGGTCAGACTCGTTTTGCCGGCGCCGCTCTCGCCGATCACCAGGGTGCGGCTGCCGACCGGCAATTGCAGTCGGATGTCGTCGAGTGCCAGTGGTCCGCCGTCCGTATAGCGCAGCGCCACGTGGTCGAAGGTGATCTCGCCTTGCGGCGGCACGGGCATTGCCAAGCGCGGCGTCTGGATACTGGGTACGCGATCGGCCAACGTCAGCACCCGGTCGGCAGCGGCGCGGGTTTCGCTCCACGCCTGGGCGACCTGTGGCAGCGGGGCCACCGCCTCGAATGCGGCCAATGCGAACAACGCCAGCATCGGCAGCAGTCGGCCGTCGAGCGTGCCGGCGTCGACCATCGGCATTCCCAGATACAGCACCGCCAGCATCGCCAGGCCCGCAAGCAGTGCGATCGCCGCGGTGTTCAAGGCGTTGAGCCGATGCAGCTGTGATTGCACCGCGGCGAGTCGATCGCCGGTATCGGCTATGCGCTGTTGGTAGCGCGCAAAGGCGCCGTTGTTGATCAACTCGCCCAGACCCTGCACCGTATCGACGACCTGGGTGCGCAGCGTGGCCAGGTGCGTGACGGTTGCAGCGGCCGCCTGTGTTGAACGGCGCATCGACCACAGCGGCAGCAATGCACCGCCGACCAGCAGCAGCGAGCAGACCGTGGCAGCGATGGTGACGTCGTAGATGCTCAAGAAGGCAGCGAACAACAATAGGGCGACGATGGCGACAACAATCGGCAGCACGATGCGCAGGTAGAGGCCGTCGAGCCGGTCGACATCTTTCTGCACGCGGTTGAGCAGGTCGCCGCTGTGCAGTTCGCCGAGGTCCGCCGGGGCGAGCGGTTCGATGCGGTCGAACAGCCAGCTACGCAGTTGTGCGACCAGGCGGAAGGTCGCCTCGTGGGTGACCACGCGTTCGCCATAACGACCGGCGGTACGCGCGATAGCCAGGCCGCGGATGATCGCCGCCGGCGTGAAGTAGTTGATCGCAATACCGGCGACGCCGGCCAGACCCATGGCGGTGATGAACCAGCCGGACAAGGCCATCAGGCCGACGTTGGCCAGCAATGCCAGCAGTGACAGCAAGGCGCCGAGCAGCATCCAGCCGAGCGTCGGTCGATACAGGCGCAGCAGGCGACGCATCGGGCTCATGTCAGCGCCTCCTCGCCGGCCGCCAGCAGTTCGGCGAACGCACCACGGGCGCTGCTCAACTGTGTATAGCTGCCGCTTTCGATCGCCTTGCCATCCTGCAGCACGATCACATGATCGGCCTGGCGGATGGTGTGCAGTCGGTGGGCGATCGTGACCACCGTTCGGTCCTTGATCAATACGGCCAGCGCTTGCTGAACGGCCTGCTCGGAGACGGTATCGAGGTGCGCAGTGGGCTCGTCGAGGATCACGATCGGGCAGTCGCGCAGCAGGGCGCGTGCGATGGCCAGGCGTTGTGCCTGGCCGCCCGACAGCGCGCGGCCGCCGTCGCCGATGTGGGTATCGAATCCCTCCGGCAACTGTTCGATAAAGCCTAATGCCTGCGCCTTGGTCGCGGCATCGACAACGTCGGCATCGCTGGCGTCTGCACATCCCAGGCGGATGTTGTCGGCGACGCTGCCGGCAAAAAGTCGTGGCTTCTGCGGTATCCAGGCGACCTGGCGATGCCATGCCGGCTGATCGATGTCGTTCAATGATCGGTTGCCAATCGTGATATCACCGGACTGCGCAGACGCGAACTTCAACAACAGATTGGCCAGCGTGCTCTTGCCCGAGCCGCTGCGCCCGACCAGCGCGGTATGGGCATTCGCCGTTATCGTCAGCGACAGTCCGTTGAGTGCGCGCCGACCCTTGCCGTAGTCGAAGTGCACATCGTCGAACCGGATGTCGCCGGTTGGCGGCGGCTCGGTGCTTGCGCCGTCTGCTTTGTCTGCATCCAGCGATAACAGGTTGACGATGTTCTCTGCTGCGCCGACGGCCTCCATGCGGGCATGGTTGTGCGCGCCGAGGTTGCGTAACGGCAGAAAGAACTCGGGGGCCAACAGCAACACAAACAGGCCGTAAAAGAACGCCATGTCGCCATCGAGCAGACGAAAGCCGATCAGTACCGCGATGATGGCGATGCTGATTGCAGCGAAGAACTCCAAGACCGCGGAAGACAGAAAGGCGACGCGCAACACGCCCATCGTGGTGCGGCGAAAGTCGTCCGCGATGTGACGTATCCGTTGCCGCTCGCGCGATCCGGCGTTCAGCACCTTGAGCGTGACCAGCCCCTGCAGCACATCGAGAAAGTGACCGCCCATGCGTGCCAGTTCACGCCATTGGCGCTGATTGGCGCGTTCGGCGCCCTTGCCGATCAGGATCATGAACACCGGGATCAAGGGCGCGGTGATCAGCAGTACGACCGCGGACACCCAGTCGGCCGGCGCGATGGCGAGCAACAACAGCAGCGGGACCATGCCGGCAATCGCGGCGGCCGGTACATAACGCGCGTAATAACCTTCCAGGCCCTCCACGCCATCGATCAGGCTGCTGGCCACACTGCCGCTGGAGCGATCGCTCAACCCCAAGGGCCCGATGGATTGCAGTTTAGCGACGAGTTGGCGACGCACCTGCTGCTTGATCTGCTGCGCGGCGGCGAACGCCTGGTGTTCGGCGCCCCAGGTGGTTGCGAAACGCAAACCCAGGACAGGCAGCAAGATCGCCAGCCATGGCTGGAGTTCGACAAAGGTGCTGCCGCGGAAAACGCTGGCGTCGATCACATAGGCAACCAGCCAGGCCTGCGCGATTGCCAGTGTGCCGCCGAGCGCGCCCAGCCAGGTCGCCAGGCGCAATCCGGCGGCGGCGTGAGAACGCTGCGCTTTCAGCCAGCGGTGGATGGCGGTTGAATCGTTCGGCGGCAACAGCAAAACCACATGTTGACGAGGTGTAAGGCAACCCCGGGGCGATGTGTGATGTTACCAGCCGCTCGCTTCAGGCTCCTTATAACAAGGCAAGACGCGGTGCCGTCGGATCCACCGTGTTCAGGCGCCGATCTGACTGGTCTTGGCCGCGTCGTCGAGCCACATCGACGAGACGACCGAGCGCACCGCATCGATCAATGCCTCGCCGGTGCGCTGCACCTGGACCGCGAAGTTGAGCTGGATGCTCGGCCCGGAACCGCTCCAGCAGACACCGGCTCCCTGGTCCTGCAGGCGCATCGCATCGTCGGCGCGCAGCAAGGAGACCCCCGCGCCGGCGCGAATCAGTTCGCGGACGGCATCCTCGCTGTCGACGTAGGCGACCTTGGCCGGTTCTTCGCCGAGCGGGGCGAACAGATCCTGAGTCAGCGCAAAGAACGGGCAGGTGTCCGAGGTGTACACCCAGGGCAAATCGCGCAGTTCAGACAGCGTCGCGTCGCGGAACGCTTCGCCGAGGTCGGCCGGGCCGATCAACTGCATCGGCACCTCGGCCAGGGTGTCGACCGCGAGGTCAGCGTAGCGGCACGGGCCGAAGAAGAAACCGGCGTCCAGCGCGCCACGCCGCAGGTCCGGCAGGATGTTCGCCGTCATGCTCTGCACGAAGTGTGGGCTGACCCGCGGGTACTTGCCGTGAAAGGCGCGGTGCAGCTCGCCGATGCGCATGAAGTCGAAATCGGTATGGATGCCGACGCGCACCTCGCCGACCAGCTCCTGCTGCAGATCCTGCGCCTGGCCCTTGAGCTTGGCCGCCGCGTTGAGGGTCTCGACGGCCTGTTCGTACAGCAAGCGGCCCTTCGGCGTGAGCTGCATGCCGCGTGACGTGCGTTCGAACAGGGTGACGCCCAGTTCCTCCTCGAGCGCCTTGATCTGCGCGCTGATCGCCGGTTGGCTGGTGAACAGCAGCTCGGCAGCGCGGGTCAGTGAGCCTTCGTCGGCGATCTTCACAAAGGTGTTCAGCTGGTAGAGCTCCATCGGCCCCTCCGCAGGCGTAACTTCCCCGCAAATTGAAGCAGATCGCGGCTGAAACCGCCCATCATATTTTCTGAAACCAGCCTTCGGAACAAACGAATAGTCGCCACCGGTACGCCCGGCTAAGTTTTCGCCCAGGCCGACATTCCCGCCGGGTAACGCGACATCGGCCTGGCTCGAAAGCCCTGTGCAGCACTGCGTGATGCCGTTTTTCGGGTGGGCCGCGAAGGTCGCTGTGGCTAGTGTCGGAGCCGGTTTTGGAGGTAGCGAGATGAGTTCGATTCACATGGTTCAGCGCAGGATGGTGAGTTTGCCGTCGCTCTCGGCGTTGCTGCAGCGCGTTGGGCGGTTCGTGGTTTCGCTGTTTGCGCTGGTCGCACTGATGTTTCAGCGGGCACGTCAGCGCCGGGCGCTGGCACGCCTGGACCCACGCCTGCTGCGCGATATCGGCATCAGCCCGGAGCAGGCGCGTCAGGAGATCGACAAGCCGTTTTGGCGGCAGTGAAAATAATCGTAGGTGATCGGCCGAAACGGGCGTATAAAGCCGCGTCCTGATTTTCGCTTGAGGCGACTTCTTTGGCCGCACTGCTTTCGACCTTCGATCCCGGCGACGGTGATGTGTTTACGCGCATCGCCGATGCGATCGAATGCGATGGGTACACGGTGATCGACGGCGCGCTGCCAACCGAACTGGTCGACCGTCTGTTCCTCAAGGTGAACGGGTTCGACGACGAGGCGATGACGCGCGCCGGCATCGGCCGCGAAGACGAACATCAGCTCAACCGCTTCGTACGTAGCGACGAGACGCGTTGGATTGATCGCACTGACCCTAGCGGGGGTGAGTTTCTGCGCTGGATGGAGCAACTTCGTCAGGGGCTCAACCGCCGCCTGTTCCTCGGGCTGTTCGACTATGAGGCGCATTTTGCGCGCTATGCGCCGGGCGCCTTCTACAAGAAGCACCGCGATGCCTTCGCCGACGGCACCACCAACCGGGTGCTGTCGACCGTGCTCTATCTGAACCCGCAGTGGGCACACGACGACGGCGGCGAGATGCTGCTGTATGCCGACGATGACACCACCTTGCTCGAATCGGTCACCCCGACCTTCGGCCGGCTCGCGGTGTTTCTGAGCGAGCGTTTTCCGCACGAGGTGCTGGCGCCGCAGCGCACGCGCTACAGCATCGCCGGCTGGTTCCGGGTCAACAATTCGATCGCGGGGATGATTGACCCGCCACGCTGACCAGCGTGCCGAGCCGTTGGTAATCACGGCCCGAATCTGTTTACCCTTGGCGCCTGGCTGTTGCACAACGCGGGCGACCGATGGGCGAAACAACAACAATCCATCAGGTAGCGGTCGTAGAAGACGACGACGTGCTGCGCGCGCGTCTGGTTCAGGCCGTCGATGCGCACCCGGCGCTGGATGTCGTCGCGGATTTCGCCGGCGTACGGACCTGTTTGGACTGGCTGAGCGAGCATTCACCGGACGTATTGCTGGTCGACCTGAACCTGCCGGACGGGCAGGGTACCGAGGTGATCGCGCAGGCCGCCCGTCGCCGGATCGAGTCGGTGGTGATTACCGTGTTTGCCGACGAACGCAGCGTCACGGCCGCGATCAAGGCGGGCGCTACCGGCTACCTACTGAAGGACAGCGACACAGAACGCGTTGCCGAATCGGTTTTGCTGGCGGTTGAAGGTCAGTCGCCGATCAACCCGGCGATTGCGCGTCACCTGCTCAAATATTTTTCCGGCACGCCCGCCGCACCTCAAACCGACGTCGACCCGGGGCCGTTGACCGAGCGTGAACAGGCGGTGCTGACGCTGATCGCGCGCGGCTTCAGCTATGGCGAGACTGCCGATCAGTTGCACATGTCGATCAACACCGTACGCACGCACGTGCGTCACATCTACCGCAAGCTCGAAGCCGGTTCGCGCGGCGAGGCGGTATACATCGCGTCGAACAAGGGCTGGATCGACCCATGATCCGGCTGGCGACGGTGTTGATCTACGTCGCTGTGTTGGGTTCGGCGATGTGGATCCCGTTGTTCGACTTCGAACCGCCTGCCAGCAGCATCCGCTTGGCCGCACTGTCCGGCGGCGACAGCGATGGGGGCGCATCGCCCGAGAGTCGCATGCTGCCGGACGACTGGCGAGACCATACGGTGGAGTCGAGAGAGGTCCACTACCGTATAACGCTGGACCTCGACGAGGCCCCCGCAGAATTCTGGGCGCTGGTCATCCCAAACGTACGGATGAATCTGCAGGTCAGTATCAACGGCACGCCGGTCGGTAGCGGCGGTCGTTGGGCCGACCCGGTAGCACGTAATCTCAGAAACCCGCTGATCTTCAGTCTGCCGGACGGCCTGTTGCACGCCGGCAGCAACCAGGTAGACGTAAGCGTGCGTGCAGCGGCGGATGGTTTCGGTTATCTCGGTCCGCTGTTCATCGGGCCGGAGCGAGACCTGCGGCCTGCCTACCAGCGCTATTACTTTGTCCGCGTCACGCTGGTAGCGGTGATCACCGTCATCATCGTGCTGGTCGGCGGTGTTATCGGTGTGCTCGCGATGATCCGCCGTAAGGATCGCGAGTACACCTGGTTTACCGTCGGCACTCTGATCTGGGCATTGCACAGCATCAGCTATTTCACCGTCGAGATCCCATTCAGCGACCGCGTGTGGGATTGGCTGGTGTTCGCCACACTCGGGTGGTTCGCGATTCTCGGTGGCGTTATCTATGTGCACCGATACTTGGGGATACGCCATCCGTTGGGCGAACGCAGCGTGGTCATCGCCGGTGTCGTCCTGACCTTGGCGATGGCGGCATTGCCGACTGCCTGGTTCTATGCGTTCGCCTACTTCGTCTGGCATCCGCTCTGCCAGAGCGTCGGCACCTATGGACTGGTGCGCATGCTGCATGCGACCTGGCAAAGCGGTTCGCTGCAGCGCCATGTGATCTCGGCATCGGGCCTGGTGCTGGTCGGCTATGCCGGGCACGATCTGTTGGTGATTCTCGGCGTGCTCGACTGGTCGCGCGGATACATCATTCAATATTCGATGCCGCTGATCCTGTTCCTGTTCTGCATCGTGTTGCTGCAGCGCTTCGTCGCCAGCGTGAGTGCCGCGGAGCAACTCAACGCCGAACTCGAGCAACGCGTCGAACAGCGTCGCATCGAGCTCGAGGCAACCTATGAACGATTGGGGCGCTCGGAGCAACAGCGACTGCTTGCCCAGGAGCGCGAACGTATCATGCGTGACATGCATGACGGCGTCGGCGGTCAACTGATCTCGGCATTGACCTCGATCCGCAACGGCGATGCCGATCTCGGTACGGTCGAGCAGTCGTTGCAAACCGCGTTGAACGATCTTCGTCTGATGATCGATTCATTCGACCAGGATGTGCAGAGCCTGCCGACACTGCTCGGCATGTTTCGTATGCGCGTCGAGCCAAGCCTGCAGGCGCAGGGTATAAAGCTCGAATGGCAGGTTGCGGCGATCGATGAGATCCCCGGTTTCGGTTCGCAGCAGGCGCTGCACCTGTTGCGCATTCTGCAGGAACAGCATGATCGCCACGTGCGTATCCACCTCGCCGATAATGGCTGCGGACGCCAGCCGTCCGACATCGATGGGCGTGGCATCGCCAATATGCACTACCGTGCCGAGCAGATCGCGGTACGTGTCGACTTTCAATCCGACGCCGAAGGTACTCGCCTTTCATTGCTGGTTCCCGCCTGATATCGCATGTTCATGCGATAGACGGGCCATCCACAGTGCGTACACTTTTTACAGCGCGTCGGTCCCGCATGGGCGCGACCGGTGACGCACAGAACACGAACAACGAAAATCAGTGCCGCTGGAGGTAAGTCATGTCAAGGAACGAGACCGTTGGAGTAGCCGACAAGCCGTTGCACACCGCAGCACGGGCCAGCAGGCTTGGCAGGCAGGCATTGTTTGCGGCCGTCATGGGACTGATCGCGACAACCTCGGTGCATGCCACCGTGATCGCGTCGGCCAATGTCAGCTCAACGCTGAACGGGCCTTGTCAGAGTGTCATTCCGTCGTCGGACAATCAAACCAACAGCGTGACCGGCAATTCGCCTCAGGCGGCAGGGGCTCGCGTCAATGGTGCGAGCCCGGGCGGTCGTTGCGCCGTGTTGGCGGAGGCCTCGGCAAGCTCGGCCGGGCTCAAGGCTAAGGTCGACCTGGTCGGTACAAGTTACACGGGGCGCGCCGGCTACCGCGCAACGGCGAGTTATTTTGCTGACGACTTCATCGTCACCGGGCCATCGTCCGGCACGATATTGACGACCATGAGCTTCGTTTACGACGGTACA
>MWSD01000030.1_pt1 | contig 37316 bp, 33 predicted proteins | sample 1021921 | NCBI WGS metagenome assembly MWSD01 (sample SAMN06338133, study PRJNA374545) | mollusc metagenome | biome: marine bay; material: sediment; isolation source: gill 40 cm from animal B | host: Kuphus polythalamius | place: Philippines: Mindanao | collected 2011-09-12 | reverse complement strand
CCCTTACACCCTTCGCAGACGTAAAAGCCCGGTTCGCCGCCGGCCAGCATGACGAACCCTCGTTTCGAACGATCGATTTTCCAGGTGCCTTCCGAACCATCTTTCGCCACCAGGCTCCCGGTGACATAGCAGTTCGATGCTTTCAGATCATGCAGATACTCGCTGGGTGAGGCGCGCCTGGCGTTGTCGAAGAACTGCGAGACCTCACCTTCAGTCAGCTGAAAATCCTTGCAGCTTTCCTCCGATTCATCCGCCGCTGCATTCTCTTCCTTGACAGTATCCCCGGAATAACCGCCCATGACGTCGATCTGGATCGACCGCACATCGAACGGCAGACCCTTTTCCGTTTCTTCCGCCAGCGCAGCCAGCGAACAAAGACAACCGAACGTTAAAGGCAGAAGCGCAATTTGAAGCCTTCTCATATTCTCCCCCTCAGCACGATCACGCCCAAAAAGGCGATTTGAGCCCCATCACATCGCCCGACCCGACACCTGCTTTCCCCGGTACTGCGCAGTAGGTCATAGGAAAAACGGTCCCCCGCTTGCCGGATTCTATCCGTCATCCTCGGAAGCATTGCAACAAAAGACCAGCGGCGCCTTCGGAAAATGTGCGCCAGCGCGTCGCGCAGCCGCAAAAAATTTTCGCGTATCCTATGCAGTTGGTCATTCCCGGCCTAATATCCGGGGCAATTTCCATCCCGCAGAGAAACCACAGACCAGTGATCCCCGTCATCTCCGATTACTACACTTCAGCCACCTTCGACCGCCTGAAGGCCTTCGCCGACACCAAGGAAACACCCTTTTTGGTCGTCGACACCCAGACCATCAGCCAGCAGTACGAAGAACTGGTCGGCGCCTTCCCCTATGCCGACGTCTACTACGCGGTCAAGGCCAACCCCGCACCCGAAGTGCTGACACTGCTGCGCGACAAGGGATCGAACTTCGATATCGCATCGATCTACGAACTCGACAAGGTCCTGTCGCTCGGCGTTGCGCCGGAACGCATCAGCTACGGCAACACGATCAAGAAGAGCCGCGATATCCGCTACTTCTACGATCGCGGCGTGCGCATGTTCGCCACCGATGCCGAAAGCGATCTGCGCCACATCGCCAAGGCAGCGCCCGGGTCACGCGTCTACGTCCGCATACTCACCGAAGGCACTCAGACCGCCGATTGGCCGCTGTCGCGCAAATTCGGCTGTCAGACCGACATGGCAATGGATCTGCTGATCATGGCGCGCGATCTCGGCCTCGAGCCATACGGTGTGTCGTTCCATGTCGGCTCGCAGCAACGCGACATCGGCGCCTGGGATGCCGCGATCGGCAAGGTGCGCCTGATCTTCGAACGCCTGCGCGATGAAGACGGCATCGAGCTCAAAATGATCAACATGGGCGGCGGCTTTCCAGCCAACTACATCACCAAGACCAACGATCTGGCGACTTATGCCGAAGAAATCACACGCTACCTGCAGGAAGATTTCGGCGACGACATGCCCCGCATCATCCTCGAGCCGGGCCGATCGTTGATCTCGAACGCCGGCATCCTGGTCAGCGAGGTTGTGCTGATCTCGCGTAAATCGCGCACCGGTCTCAACCGCTGGGTATTTACCGACGTCGGCAAGTTCTCGGGGCTGATCGAAACACTCGACGAGGCCATCAAATTTCCGGTCTGGACCGAGAAGAAGGGCGAACTCGAAGAAGTCGTGCTGGCCGGGCCGACATGTGACAGCGCCGATATCATGTACGAAAATTACAAGTATCCGCTGCCACTGAATCTGTCCGTTGAAGACCGTTTGTACTGGTTCTCGACCGGTGCCTACACCAGCAGCTATTCGGCAATCGAGTTCAACGGCTTCCCACCGTTGAAAACCTACTTCATCTGACCGTCACATCCGTCGACCGGCGGGCCTTCAAAGAGGCCCGCCCTTTCCCGGCAGCCCTGCTAGCGCTTACGAAACCGCAAAAAATACTGCGTCTGCATAAAGTCGAGGCGTTCAACCAACTCGAAACCTGCCGACTCGATCTCGGCCGTCACCGTCGCCTCACCGGCACGCACGTGCTGCAGCACCCAGGGGTTGCTGATACCCGGCACACGCTTGAAATCGATCACCACCATTTCCCCGCCGGGCACCAAGGCACTATGGATGCTCGCCAGTGTGGATTGCGGATACTCGAAATGGTGATAGGTGTCGCTGGTGAATACCAGGTCGACCGCGTTCGCCGGCAGTCGCACGCTGTGCGCATCGTTGACCACGCCGGCAACATTCTGCAGGCCATGATCCTTGGCGCGCTGCACGCTGGCATCGACGAAGTTCTTGGCGATATCGACGGCATATACCTTGCCGGTCGGGCCGACGGCCTGCGCCATCATCAAGGTAAAAAAGCCGGTACCGGCCCCCACGTCGGCGATCTTCTGTCCAGGCTTAAGGCGCAGCTGGCGAATGATGTCGTCTCGCCGATCCCACACCTCGCGGCCGTCACGTTCGAACACGCCGCGCCATTGCGTGACATTCGGGTTCTGATAATTGCGGTTAATATCGGGATTGACGTTTTGCTCAGCGCTCGCCGACAACGCCAGAAACATCACCCATCCGATCGTGACAAGAAGACGCATGGTGGACCGTTCTCCCAAGCCGGGCCGACCCACCCTGCCCGCTTCAATCAGGGGGAGTCGCGATGCCGTTGCAGAAAGCCAAGAATATCAGTCACGACCGGCGATGTATCCCTCGACGGGATGGCGAACGCCGCCAGCAGGTCGGTATGGTCAAGGTTATCGTACAGGTGCGCCTCGACATCGCCCCCCGCTCGCACAACCGTCTGCTGCATTGTCACGATATTGCGCTCGTAGACCTGTTCGTCGGCACGTCCCCACAACAGCAACAGCGGCGGTTCGTTGCCATCGATGAAGCGGCTCGGCTGCGAATCGGCATACGGCAAGCCGGCGAACACCTTCGGCAGATAGGGGCGGTCGAAATCGAAATCGTACGGCGCGGCCAGGCCCACGAAACCCGCAAGTCGTGCATGCCGCTCATCGCCGAGCAAACGCTCATCAACGGTCAACATCGCCGCGATATGGCCGCCCGCCGAATGGCCCATCAAGAACAATGGGGCACTGTTCGCACCGAACGACCCGGCATTGTCCTGGACCCAGGCAACGGCCGCCACGGCGTCATCCCTGATCTGCGCAAAACGCGCGATCGGATACTGTCGGTAGTCCGGAACGACGACCACACAGCCGCGTGAGGCGAGCGTCTGCGCGACAAAGCGATAGTACTCGCGCGGATAGCTCGTGCAGGCGCCCCAACATCCACCGTAGAAGAAAACAACCACACCGGCGACATCGCCACCCGGCTCATACACATCGAGCAGATTGGCGTCGTGCGGGCCGTATTGCAGTCCAGACGTACGTTGATAACCATCCCAACGCGCCAGCCCATTCGCGACGAATAGCGCCGGACTCGAGCAGCCCGTCATCAACAGCACCAACAAACACACCGCTGAGCATCGCCTCACGCCAATCACCATTAATCCAAACCGCAGTACCTTAAGAACAAGTTTACGCACACAGGTCGATCTTGGATCACCCGGCTCGACGTCGCCCAACAACGAACCCTGGCCTTCACATCACCACAGTGTGGTCTAGACTCCCCGAGCAGCAGATGGAGAAGCGAGTTGGCGATTCGAAAATGTAAGCGATGCCTGATCACGGACAAGGTACCCGGAGTAAGGATCGACAACCAAGGCATCTGCAACCTGTGCACCGCGCACGATACGCAAGACAACGCCGCCTCTGACCAGCAACGATTGGATTTCGAGGCCAATCTTGAACAAACCCTCACCACAACTCGCGGCGCGGGTGAATACGACTGCATCGTGCCGCTCAGTGGCGGCAAAGACAGCGTCTATCTACTGTACAAGCTGAAAACCGACTACCCGCATCTTCGCCTGCTCGCCTTCACGACGGACATCAACATCCCGCCGATCGCATGGGACAACATACGTCGCGTCATCGCCAAACTGGCTGTCGATCATGTCGTGTATCGACCACCGGAAACTTTCTATCGCAAGCTGTTCCGCTACATCCTGACGCACCAGGAAGAACGCGGCGCCGTGTATTCCGTATCGTATGTCTACGCACCGTTGTTCGAAGGCGATGCCATCAAGCTGGCCATCGAGAAACAGGTACCGCTGGTGCTGGCCGGCTACTCGCCGGGACAACCGGAACCCGAGCGTATGCTTTACGAGTTTTCACGCACGCTGATCGAACAGGTGTCGTGGTTACCACCCGAACTCGCACGCAGCGATCAATTCTCGAACGACGAACTGCAGCGCTTCTTCGATCCGCAATGCTATGCGCAAGACACGCGCTTTCCACGCTACCTGGCACCGTTTCATGCCTGGCGTTACGACCAAGAGGCCATCATGAAACAGGTGGTACAACTCGGCCTGGTGCGCAGCAGTCGACATGCCAGCCCGATATTCAGCAACTATCCGATCAACTGGTTGCTGATGTACTCCGATCTCAAGCATTTCGGCTACAACCCCTACCTGCCCGAATTCGCCACCTTGATTCGCGAAGGCAAAGCCAACCGAAAGCAATGGCAGGTCCTTGGCCCGATCGTCGACTTCATGATCAAACACAAGGTGCTGCTAGCCGCCGAGGTCAGGCGCAGCCTTCGTTGGCTGGGCCTGAGCGAAGACCAACTGTCGATCAACAAGCCACACGGTGCATACGACCCACCGGCACTTTGAGCAGGACGATAGACATGCAAATGGATGGCGCCCGACTGGTCGACGAGTTGATCGGCAGGCCCGCGCGTACGACGCCCGACAAACAGATCGTGTTCCATCGAGACACGGTTCGCGGAGAATGGCATGCCATCAACTGCCTGAAGCTGCATTCGCTGGTCGGGGAAATGCAAACCTACCTGCAGTCGAGCGGTATCCACCGCGGCGCCATCGTCGGCATCGTATTGCCATCGAGCGTGACATGGGAGGTCGTGCGTTTTGCCTGTCTGCAGATCGGCGCCACCGTTGTCGGGCTCGACCATCACGATCTGGGAGACACCTTCACCCATGTCGTTGCCATCAGTCAGGCGCAATACCTGATAACCGACGAGGCAGCTCACCAGCAACTCAAGCTCGCGGACTACGCGAGCGTGACGGCCGCCGTCGTCATCGACACGGATCAGCCGACCCTGCCCATCGAAGCTCGCGCCAGACTGATAAGTTCAACGCAGCCGGCTGGCGAAAACGCTCGGAACCGTGACCGTCAAAGCGACCAGCGCGCCGATGTTGCAGCAATCGTGTTCACCTCGGGCACCGGTAGCAAACCGAAAGGCATCGGTTACTCGGCAGCGCAGATCATCCTTGCCGTATCCGCCATACTGGACGCATTCCCCGAACTCGACAGTACGCGGCGCACCGCCTGCTGGCTGCCCTTGTCGAACCTTTTTCAACAGATCGTGAACCTGTGTGCGCTCAAGGCCGGTGCACCGATCTATTTCGTCGAAGACCCACGCAAGATCATGCAACTGTTGCCGCAGATCCGACCGATCGTGCTGGTCGGCGTGCCGCGTTTCTTCGAAAAGGCGTTTGAATCAATCAGCGCACGCTTTGCAAGACTGCCTGCCCCGTTGGCGGGCGTGATCGACTTTCTGCTGCGACATGCCGGCTCACAGACCGCAGCAGGGCGCTTTTGGGCAATGCTTGCGAAGCCTTTCTTCGCCCCGGTCAGAAACGCCTTCGGCGGACAGATCGCATTCTTCATCAGCGGCTCCGCCCCGATGCAGCAACGACTACTGCAACGCTTCGACGCCCTCGGCCTGCCGATCTTCGAGGCCTACGGTCTGAGCGAAAACATCGTGCCGGTCGCCGTAAACCGACCGGCTGCCTACCGTTTCGGCAGCGTCGGCAAACCGCTTGGTCAGAACGAACTCAAGATCGCCAGTGATGGCGAGCTATGGTGTCGGGGCCCCGGGGTATGCCGGCAATATCTGAAGAGCGAGCAGCAGCCGTCGCTCGACCCAGACGGATTCCTGGCCACGGGCGACTATGCCAAACTCGATGCCGATGGCTATCTATGGCTTACCGGTCGCAAATCCGAGGGTTTCAAAACCAGCACCGGGCGTTTGATCGCGCCGACCGAGATAGAGGCCTGCCTGGCGGGCATACCAGCGATCGACCAAGCGGTTGCCTTCGGCGCGAGCCGCAAATTCATCACGCTGCTGATCACCCTTCGCCCCCCGTATCCCGACACGACAGGGATGCTGTCTATCGTCGGGGAGGTTCGCCGCGCCACACGCACGCTGGCCGACTACAAGCGACCAGCCGGCGTTGTCCTGCTTCAACACACCTTCTCACCGAGCGACGGTGAGCTGACCGCCAACCTCAAACTGAAACGCCGTGCGGTCGCGCAGAGATATGCCGATCGCATCGACGCGCTATATGCCAAGATCGAACACAAGCAACTCGATGCCGACACCTTGCTTCCGTGGGGCGACTCGAGCTTTCTGGCAAGACTATGAACGTATTCCTGACCGGGGTTACCGGCAATATCGGCAGCGCCGTTGCACGTCGCCTGCTCAGCATTGAAGGCGGGCATATCTGGCTGTTGATGCGTTCGGCTGGCGACGGCGATCTGCCCGATCGCCTGGCCCGACTGTTCGAGCTGTGGCAATTGACGCCCGCTCAACAACGCGAGGCCGCACTGCGGCTGATGCCGCTGCGCGGTGATATGGCGCTGCCAAGGTTCGGCCTTGCAGACAACGACTGGTCGGCCGTCGCCGCGCAGTGCGACACCTTGATCCATGCGGCCGGCGTGGTGCGCATGAATCTGCCGCTTGAAGAGGCGCGCCGGTTCGCTGTCGGTTCGGCAGACAATCTCATGTCGCTCGCTGACCATATAGCGAAGCATCGCAACGTGCACATCGCCTATATCAGTACAGTGGGCGTCATCGGACGGTTATCGCAACCGCTTGTCGACGATTGGGTGATACAGGCGCGCGGTTTCCACAACACCTACGAGCAGTCGAAAGCGGAAGCCGAAGACAGGTTGCGGCAATGGTCACGCCGCGACAACGCTACCTTGACGGTTCACCGGCCGAGCATGGTGGTCGGCGCCTCGGACGGCACGCTGTTGCGACACCAAGTGTTCTATTACCTGTGCGAGTTCCTGTCCGGTCGCCATACCAAAGGTATCCAACCCAAGCTGGGCGACATGAGTCTGGATACAATCCCGGTCGACTATGTTGCCGATGCGGTCGTCTGGGCCGTACAAAACCAGCGCGATGACAGGATCTTCAATCTGTGTTCCGGAGTCGGACACGAGGTAAAGCTCAGCGATGTACAGCGCTGGGTACGTTCGACAATGGGCGACAGGGGAATACACCTTCCGCCGGTACATGCACTGCCGCCGTCTTTGTTCACAGCCGCAACGAGGCTGCTGATGCTGCTCGCGCCCAAAGACGCGAAGAAACGCCTGGCAACGCTCCCGGTGCTACTCGACTATCTGCACGCTCCGCAGGTATTCGACGGTAAGAACACGCGTGACTATCTGGGCAGCAAGGCGCGGCTTACGCTGCCCACGCCGGAGACCTATCTGCCGGCCATCATCGAGCGCTACTTCACATAGCAACCCTCAGCACGACCGCTTAACGAACACCGACAGCGTGCACTACGCGACGCCGAGCACGAGGTCCCAGTCGGCCCGCAGATCCGAACCCGCAGATGCCGATTGCGAGAACTCGGCAGTAACCAGCGGCCGCAGTTCAGTCGGGATGCGGTTGTACAGAAAATCTTCCCCATTGCGCGCTTCGCCCGCAACATAGAGCTGGGTTACAAATGGCCGCTCACCGGGCGGATAGACGGCGACATGGATATGCGGCGTGCGCCCCGGGTAAGGCACCGGTTTGATCGTCAGGAAACGATAGCGGCCCTGCGCGTCACTGATGGTGTGACCGAACCCCTGAAATGCCGGATCGATCGGCGCATCACCGGGATCTCGCGGATGCCGATAGCGGCCATTGGCATCGCATTGCCAGATCTCGATGCGCATGCCGGACAGCGGCCGACCGTTGCTGTCGAGCAGGCGCCCGCGCAGGTCTGTGACGAGGCCTTTCGCAACACCGGCCTGGTCTTCGACATGTACCAGGTCGTTATCGTTGTCTAATGGCAGTTCAGGCGGATAGAAAGGCCCCGCGGTCTGTCGCGGCGTCAGCAGAGATGCTGCAGGCGCGGCGGCCGACAGCAGCAGGCCAGCACCGCCCAGGACAAAAGTTCGTCGGTTCTGATTCACGCAACGCTCCTTTTCGCTCTCTCAAGCTGTTGACCGAACGCGACATCTTCAGTTCCCGGCAACCGTCGATGCCTGAATTGCGCCTACGACCAACCCTACAAAGCACGATGTGTTGTCGATGGCGCCGGATGCCGGCGCCGCTTGCCTTCGTCCGACCAGCGTTCATTATTAAGTATCCGCCGCACAAACGGACCAGTTCGATGATCGACAACCGCAATCCCGCCCCCAACCCCGGCTCACCGTTTCTGCGGATTCTGCCCAACAGCGTGCGTTCACCGGCCGGACTCGAGTGGCGGATCATGAAGAAACTGCCACTGGTGTTGCTTGCCTCGACCTTGATCCCGGCCGGCGCCTACCTGCTGACGGTGCTGGCTGCCGGTGCCGACACCGATCAGAAACAACTGACTACCATCGCCATCCTGGCTATTGCCCTGGTTGTGACCCTGTGGACCGCTATCCTCACGGTCGCCATCGGCTGCGCGGTCGTGTGGATCATGAAGGGGCCTGCGTACGTCGCCGACGGCTACCCCGTCAGTGACCGCGATCATCCGCGGCAAAGCCCGGCCCTCGACAACGATCGTCGATGACGAGCACGGTGTCATAAAACCGTAACACCAACCGCCTTCAATCGTCCGAACCCGCGCGCCCAAGCGGCGGGCGAACGTCCGCCTTGCCCCAACGACAACGACCGCTCAGTCGGCAGCCCAGATGCAACACCCCCTACCTTCTGCAGTAAAGCCCATCGAGGCCCTCAAACACGTCCGCGGCATTCTTACCTCACAGGCGGTCGAACGCGATCTTGTCGGGCGCAGCGCCGGCCCGCGCCACGATCTGCAGAATGAACTTCTGTTGCGCCAGCAACGCGGCACCCTGTGGCGTGAGATCAACCAACTACACCCTGCCGACATCGCCTACGTGCTCGAAAATCTGCCGCTGGGTGAGCGCAGCGCTGTATGGAAACAGGTAGCACCGCACCACAACGGCGCCGTGCTGCTCGAGGTCAGCGATGCGGTGCGCGCCCATCTGCTCGACCAGATGGACAGCAAGACCGTACTCGACGCGACCCGTCACATGGATACCGACGAGATCGCCGACCTGGTACCGAACCTGCCGGATGACGTCGTACCCAGCCTGTTGGAAGGCCTCGCACCGGGCGAGCGCGAGCGTCTCAGTTCGGCGATGTCGTTTCCCGAAGGTACCGTCGGCAGCCTGATGGAGTTCGATGTCGCCGCGGTGCGCGCCGATGTATCGGTCGACGTCGTGCTGCGCTGGCTCAGGCGACGCGGCAGTCTGCCGGTCGGCACCGACATGTTGCCGGTGGTCGATCGGGCCGGCGTGCTGCAGGGTATTCTGCATTTCAACAGCCTGCTGACCTGCCCCGGCGACGCATTGGTCAGCGATATCATGCGCGGCGATCCCGTGGCTTTTCACAGCAATGACAGCGCCGCCGATGCCGCGCACGCGTTCGAGCGCTACGATCTTATCGCTGCCCCGGTAATCAACATCCATGGCACGCTGGTCGGCCTGCTCAAGGTCGAGGCGGTAGTCGATCACCTGCAGGCCACCAGCCAGCGCGGCCTGCTGTCGCAGGCCGGTCTGCGCGATGATGAAGATCTATTCGCCCCGGTGTGGCGTTCGGCACGCAACCGCGGCTTTTGGCTGGCGCTGAATCTGTTGACCGCGTTCATCGCCTCGCGGGTGATCGGCCAGTTCGAACACACCATCGAACAGATCGTTGCCCTGGCCACGCTGATGCCGATCGTTGCCGCAGTTGGCGGCAACACCGGCAACCAGACGCTCGCGCTGGTGATTCGCGGCTTTGCGCTCGGCCAGATCAGCGATACCGCCTTCCGTCGCTTGCTGCTCAAAGAATCGGCGGTCGGGCTGGTGAATGGCCTGATCTGGGGCGGCACCATGGCGGTCATCACCTTGTTGCTCTACGCCGACGTTGGGTTGGCATTGATCATGTTCGCCGCGATGGTGCTCACCCTGACGTTCGCCGCGCTCGCCGGTGCCTTTACGCCGTCGCTGTTGCGCCGCCTCGGGCAAGACCCCGCCTACGGAAGTGCGATCCTGGTCACAGGCATCACCGACAGTCTGGGATTCTTTATCTTTCTCGGCCTTGCGGCCGCGTTCCTGGGTGTCGACGCGTAATACACTCGAGCGGCCAATGCCGCCCGTCCAACCGGCAGACCGGATGTGCGGCCGCGACGTTCAGCTTCCGTTCAGGCTGGCCGGTATTTAATGATCGGTAAAGGAAGCAACACTGTTCCCGGCGTCGAACACCCGCATGCAAAACGCACGGAATGGTCACGGAAATGGACGGTCACAATAACTATCGAACAAGATGTTGAGGTCAGAACCATGAACAAACTCCTAACCAGCACAGTCTTCGCCTGCGCCGTCACCGTTGGCGTCGCCGGGTGCGCGACCGACGATCCGCACAAACGCGCCAAAGTCGGCGCCGCCGCCGGCGCCGTGGCTGGCGCAGTGCTGGGTCACCAGGTGGACGGCAAGTCGGGACGCTGGGTAGGCGCTGTCGCGGGCGCGCTGGCCGGCGGTGCCGTCGGCCACTACATGGACAACCAGCAGCAGGAGTTCGAATCGGCGTTGGAGCAAGAACGTCAAGCCAACGAAATGGAGATCGAGCGCCTCAAGGACGACACGCTGAAGCTGACGGTCGACTCCGAGGTATCGTTCGACTTTGGCAAGGCCGATATCAAGCCCGCGTTTCGAGTTGATTCAGAAGTATGACCGCACCGTGGTGCACGTGGTCGGTCATACCGACAGCGTGGGTTCCGATGCCTTCAACCAGGAACTGTCGGAGCGTCGCGCGATGAACACGGGCGACTACCTGGCATCATATGGCGTAACGCGTGATCGTATCCGTACCGAAGGTCGCGGCGAGACCGAGCCGCGTGCCACCAACGCCACCGAGGCGGGCCGCCAGCTCAACCGGCGCGTCGAGATCTTCGTCAAGCCGATCGTCGAAGGCCAGGAGCAACGCGCTTACGAGCCGCCGAAGTACTACTGACGGTAGCGATCGATCCTCATCCGTCCGCCAAGGCGGCGGATGAGGATTCGGCATTTTCCCCATCCATCTCGCACAGCAATTCACCGAGGCGCACTACTGCATTTTCGATGCGTGCATCCCAGGGTGTGCCGCAATTCACCCGCACGTAGTTGCGGTACTTGCGGGTCGCCGAAAACATCATGCCCGGCATCAGGCTGATGTTCTCGCGCAACGCGCGGTTGACCAGTTCCAACGCATCGACACCCCGTGGAAGCTCGACCCACAACACGAATCCACCCTGCGGGCTGGTTATGCGCGTGCCGGGAGGAAAATGCTTGAGCAACATGAAGCGCATCTTCTCGACCTGTAGGCGGTAGGCGCTGCGCAGGCGAACCAGGTGGCGATCGTACTCACCGCTGCGCAGATAGTCGGCCATCGCCATCTGCGTCAGGCTGCACATCGCTGACGACGTCGCCTGCTTCCACTCCATCAGATCCTTTCGATAGCGATCGGCGATCACCCATCCGATGCGGTATCCGGGGGCGATCGACTTGGAAAACGACGAGCAAGTCAGCACCAGCCCGCGCTTGTCATAGCACTTGGCGATGCCGGGACGCTGGTCGCCGAAGTGGATGTCGCCATAGATATCGTCCTCGATCAGTGGCACGTCGGCCTGGCTCAGCATCTCGACCAGGCGCTGCTTTGCCGCATCCGGCATCATCGACCCGATCGGATTGCTGAAATTGAGCACCCCGACGACCGCCTTGATATCCATTGTCTCGAGCACATTTTCCAGGGCATCCAGGCAGATGCCGGTCTGCGGGTCGCTGTCGATCTCGACGGCCAACAGCCCCATGCGTTCGATCAGGCGCAACACCGAGAAGTAGGTGGGCGATTCGACGGCAACAATGTCGCCGCGCTTGGTTACGGTTTCCAGGCTCAGCGCCAGCGCCTCGCTGCAGCCCGACGTCACGATGATGTCATCAGGATCCACCGACAGGCCGAGGTCGACGTAGCGACGCGCGATCTCATGGCGCAGATCGCGGTTGCCGGGTGGAAAACAGTACTCCAACGCCTTCTCCGGATGACGCGATGCGGCGCGCTGAGTTGCGCGTAGCAGTCCCTTGACGGGCATCAGCTCGGTGGCCGGCACGGCGGCGCCCAGCGGCACCACGTCGGGATCGTTGGCCACCGTGAAGATCTCCTCAAACAATTCGCCGAAGCGCACCTTGCGCGGCTTGCGACTGTTCGTTGTCTTGCGCGGCAACTGGGCCTGCTGACTCTGCGGCACCTGGCCGTCCACGTAGTAGCCGGATTGCGGCCGCACGCGCAGTACCCCGAGGTCCTGCAGGGCGCTGTAAGCCTGGTTGACGGTCGAGATGCTGACCTTGAGCTGTTTGCTCAGGCCGCGCAGTGACGGCGCGCGGTCACCCGGCTTGAGCGTGCCCTTCTCGACCAGATCGAGCACATGCCGGGTCACCTGATCGTAGAGAAACCCATCGCTCGCCGCATGCATTGAAACTGTCATGCCACCCTCATAACTGTTCTGGTTACTTTTCTGCAACTTTGCAACTGTTGCTGTAACAGTAGCCCAACTACCCTGACATTGCGATCTCAACCTTTCGATGAAAGATGGCAACTACGGTGAACTGGGGAAGAGTGATGAGTGCAATAACGGGGATCTTGGATACAACGCTGTCCGGTGTGCGCCAGCCGGGTTGGACCGGCCGTCGAATCCTGCCGGATCTGTTGTGGTTCCAACGCGCGCGCCAGCGTCGCGCCCTCGCCAAACTGGATGACCGGCAACTCGACGATATCGGAATCAGCCGCGAGCAGGCGCAGCGCGAAGCGGCCAAGCATTTCTGGCAGAAGTAGCGATCAGGCGCAGAGGTGTCGGGCGAGCAACAGCGAGCGATGGCGGATGCTCAGATCGCCGCGCGCTCGCTACCACGCAGATAACAGGCGCCATCGTCCGATGCCATGCTCGGCCCCACCGGCATTGCCGGCGTACAGGTCTTGAAGAACTGCGCACATTGCTCCGGCGATTTACAACCCAGCTCGACATCGACGAATTCACAGCCGGCAGGCACGTCATCGAGCTGAGTCGGACACTCATCACGATAGTCCGGATAATGGTTGTAGGCGTCGACCACCGCGTAGGTATGACGCAAGCGCCAGGCACTGTCGGACAAGGTGCCGATCCCCCGCCACAACCCGTCGTGCAATTCGAACACCCGATCCATCTGATCCAAGGCCATGGCGTTGCCGTCCGGCTTCACCAGGGCGCGGTAGTGGTTGTCGACGTTCGCCTGACCAAGCGTGACCTGGCGTATCAGCCCGAGGATACCGGTCAGGATACTGGTTGCGGTGTAACCGCAAACGGCCGCAGGTATCTCGAAGCGCCGCGCCATCGCCTCCCAGCCCCGGATGCCGGTGACGGCACAACGGTTTCCGGGAAGAATCAGCGCCTGGACATTGCCACCCGCATTCTCGAACAGACGGGTCAGCAAGGGCTCAACGCGACGACCGCACACCATCAGTTTGAGATTCGCAGGCAATCCTTCAAGCACCATCCCGGCCAACGGCGCGAGAAACGTCTCGAAGCCTGCACCCAAGTACACCATCTCGCGCTGAGGCTCGGACACGGCGAGCATGACCGCCTCCATCGGTGACGATACCGGCCTGATATCCGCACCCTTCGCCTGCATTGCCGCCAACGAAGCCGGCCCCTCGGATTGCGCCATCGGCAAACGGAAAAGGTTCTCGCTTACGATCAGGGTGACTCGGTGATGCTCAACGAGGCGGCGTGCCTGATGCAGGTCCTGGACCGGACAGATGCTGGCGACACAGCCCGGCCCGGTAACCAGCTGGACCTTGTCGGGGAGATTGGCGCGCAACGACGAGAGCGTGACGACACGCTCCTGCGCCGCGCTGAGATTCATGATCCGCAGCGGTTCTGCAGGACACTCAGCGGCGATCGATTCGATCAGTTGCAGCGAGGTGCTCACCGCAAACGCCGACAACAAGAATAAGAAGAGTTAAACATCGCGGCCTCACTTCGGCGCGACGCGATCGCCCCGGAGTACAACGTCGACCGATGCTGCAGTACCGCAGTCACCGGCCTCAAGGGCAAAACGAACTAAACCTTTATATTTGTGTAACAATACTGATCTACATCAAGTTGTCGAGGCCCGGCTCATGCCATCCCGAATCTGAACCCTCGTTCAAATTCAGGCTGCAACGCCAACCCCCGGCAACACACGACGTCGGCGCAAACGTTCCCATACCCGGTCGTGCAAGTAGTAAGCGACGGTGTTGATAGCCGGCTCGACCAGCGCAACCGCGCCACCGATCAGCACGTCGCCGGTCAGCATGTAGGTGACCGTGAATGCGATACCGAAGTGCATCACCGCAAAACTGGCTGTCTTGATCATTGTCGATCTCCCTACCCGAAACATCACTTGATACAAATAATAATTATTCTTATTTAACTATCAAATGAATTATTGCTTCTGTCTCGATAGATCTTACCTATCAGTCGCCCACATCCGGCGGGCGTGAAGAGATCGCAGTACGCCGATTGGCCAGGGCAACACCGCTGAGTATCAGACCGCCCCCGACCGCCATGGCCAACGTAACCACTTCATCAAGAAAAACCGCACCCCAGACGATCGCAAAAACCGGGATCAGGTAAGTCACCGTCAGGGTCCGCATCGGGCCGACTTCGCGAATCAGGCGGAAATAGATAAGGAAGGCGAGTGAAGTCGACAACACCGCCAACGCCGTCACCGCAACCACGATGGCCGGCCCCGGCATTTCGCGGACTGGAAAGAACGGTAGCAAGGGCAACATAACCAGTGCTGCGCCCAGCTGACCGCCGGTCACGAAAACGATACCCGAGACGTGGTGCAGACGGCGGCGCGCGAAATTGGCGGCAAACACATAAGACACGGCGGCGCACAGACCCGCCAATACCGACAGCAGCGGCGGCGTCCCGGCATCCGTCGGCAGTCCGATCAGGATCACGACACCGACGAACCCCAATACGACACCGAAGATACGTGCCGCATCCAGTCGCTCCTCAAAAACCAGGTAGCCGATCAGTGCCGCAAAAATCGGCACCGTGGCGTTCAGGATCGAGGTGAGTCCGGCTGACAGCTCAAGCGATGCGTACGCCAGTAGGGTAAACGGCAGCGCCGCACTCATCACGCCCACGGCAACCAAACGGCCCAGGTTGGCCCGCAACACCGGAAGCTGTCCACGGCGAATGACCAGGGGCAGCAACACCAAACCCGCGATGAAGACGCGCAGTGCGATCAACCACACCGGCCCGAGAACGGGTGCGGCCAGCCGCATGAACAGAAACGATGCTCCCCATAGCGCTGCCAGAAAAACCAGCGCCGGGTAGAAAGGCAAATTCAATGCCTTCGTTCGGCAAACGCTACCGTCGTCAGCTACGCACTACCTGTACTGCGTAAGCCACCACTTCTTGAGCTGCTTGCTCTCCGCCGCCAGATCCTCCGAACACGCGCAACCCCCAGACCGTCGTCATCAAGAAAGTTGCTAATGTATCCGGTGATTTGTCAGCAGCCAACAATCCTTGTCTTTGCGCTTCGGTCAATGCAGCCACTACCACCTGTCTCACTTCACCCAGGTGGCTTTGTACCCGTTCACGAACCCTCGGATTATGTCTGGCAGCCTCGAGTACGGTGTTGACCAACAGACAACCACACGTGGTGTCTTCAACACCGCAATCACTGGCGGCGATCTGCAGAAAACGTTCCGCCCCCTGGAGGGGATCGGCTGCCTGCGCGAAAGCGTCACGCACACGTTTCAGTTTCTGCTGAGCGTAATAATCCAGTGCGGCAAGAAATAAGCCTTCTTTTGATTGGAATGCGGCATACAAGCTACCAGGCTGCAGATGCGTCGCTTTTACCAACTGTGCGATGCTCGTTTCGCAATATCCGCGCTCGAGGAACAAGGCCGTCGCCTGCCCCAGCACTTCATTGCGATCGAAACTCACTGGCCTAGCCATGCGTAAAGACTTCCCCTATTACTGTTTGTTTGTGTTCTTTGCGACATAAAGTATAGCCGTGAAGGTACGAGGGGTGCGCGCTGAAAAGGTGTCTTGAATCAAAGCAATGTTCGCAACGTGAATCCGCTTCGAAGAGACTTCGATCAGCGGCAAAATTGCAGCTCCACCAGCACTCGTTTTTCTCGGCCGAATACCGTTCTGGCGGCACAGTATGCACGCTGAAATATTGAATGGGCATTGTGAAAACAAACTAATGTTGTCAAAGGCTTGCACATCGAGCCGAACACAAGGCTCTCATCATCGATATCGTCACCGCTGATTGCCGCTTCGATTCGAAAGACAGCTGAGACACAACAAGGCAATTTGGCGCACACGACAAGTTAATCTTTGCAAAGATTCAACACACTAGTGCCGCTGTGTAGACGTGCGATGGTGTCGTGACCAAGGCAACAAACCAAGGCAATGCGGCACATCGCATGCTGATCTCAAGCCACGCAAAGCCCGTCGGGAAAGGCGCGAACTGATACAAGCGATGATCACTTTCATCGCTTGATGAAGCGTTATTCGGTGAAAACGATCAATGGTGAAACCACATCGAAGACATCGCGCGGCGGGATACTAAGCGATACAACAACAGCCAGTCGGATGTGTTGGATACGATCTAACAGGTTATCCGATACGAGCAAACTGCAACACGCCGAGCTCGAGCCGGACATGCTGCAGGCAAACCAACACAATGTTCAATTTGTTCGTGCAACGTGGACAGACGTCGGCTGTTTATCCGAGTGGAAAAGTCGGTCAAGGACGAAAGCAAGGCGCGCGAGATCGGCAGCACATGCGGGTTCAAATCGACCGACGGCACGTCGACAATTTCCGTCGCGTGCCCGGCCAAAAGAACCCGCTTATTTGGTTGAACGATCCTTCAATGAAAGACGTTTTTTCGGTGGCCGATTTCCGACAGATTTCGTCGTTTTTTTCATTTTTCCCGGCCGATCGGATAAGCCCTGCTCGGCACCCTTGGCAGGGCCGCGACGCGGCTTGTTACCTTTGCCGGCCTTGGCGGCTTCATCCACCGGATGCTTGCGCCCCTTTCCGCCGCCGGCCGGGCCCCGGGCTTTTCCCTTGAATCGATCGCCTTCGGCCTTCCGCTTCGCGGGCTTGTTGGGTTTGCCCGATTTCTTCGCCGGCTGCTGATCCGCGCGCGGCGCTTTTGCAGAACCGCCGCCGTCGCCCTCGGCAGGTGGCTTGTCCGACGCCGAGAGCTTCTCGATCGCCAACTTGCGCTGGCAGACCCAGGCGTTCTGCAGGTCGCGCATGGTTTCCGTCGGCATGCCCGCCGGCAGGTCGACCGTCGCGAAATCGTCGTAGATCTCGATATGACCGATGTACTTGCTCTCCAGCTCGGCCTCGTTGGCAATGGCACCAACGATGTTGCCGGGTTTCACACCATGCTCGTAGCCCACCGCGATGCGAAAGCGCTCCATCGGGATGTCGGGGAAGGCCTTGAGCGGTAGCGCGTGCGGTTCGACCGTCTTGGGTCCGCGCGCGCGCGGCGGGCCGGCCGGCGGGCGTTCCTGACCGCTGCGCTTACTGTCGTGCCCGCGATCCTGTTTGGCAAATCGCACATCGGTTTTCGGATCGAGCAGCAGCGGTGCGTCGCCCTGCGTCAGGCGTGCCAGCGCCGCCGCGATCTGCAAGGCATCCAGTGCATCTTCCTGTTCAAGCTCGCTGACCAGACGGTAGTAAACCGACAGCTCTTCCGTTTCGATGATGTCGCGCACCTGCTGCTTGAAGCGGTCGGTGCGCTTGGAGTTGATGTCATGCACGCTCGGCATATCCATCGGTTCGATCGGTTGGCCTGTCGCCTTCTCGATCGCACGCAACATGCGCCGTTCGCGAGGCGCGACAAACAAGATGGCCTCGCCCGACGCACCGGCGCGACCGGTGCGTCCGATGCGGTGCACATACGATTCGGTGTCGTACGGGATGTCGTAGTTGAAAACATGGGTCACACGCTTGACGTCGAGGCCGCGGGCCACGACATCGGTCGCGACCAGGATATCGGTCTTGCCGTCGCGCAGACGGTCGACGGTGCGCTCACGCTGCGCCTGAGGGACGTCACCGTTCAATGCCTCGGCTTCGAACCCCCGGGCAGTGAGTTTCTCGGCGAGTTCGACCGTCTGCGTCTTGGTGCGTACGAACACGATGGCGCCGTCGATCTCCTCGGTTTCGAGGATGCGCGTCAAGGCATCCAGCTTGTGCAGGCCGCTGATCGGCCAGTAGCGCTGCCGGATGTTCTCGGCGGTCGTCGTCTTGGCGGCGATCTTGACCCGCTGGGGTTCGCGCAGATGGCGCTCGGCGACCTTGCGGATCACATCGGGCATGGTGGCCGAGAACAACGCGATCTGGCGCTCTGCCGGCGTGTGCTCGAGGATCCACTCGACATCGTCGATGAAGCCCATGCGCAACATCTCGTCGGCTTCGTCCAGCACCAGCGACTGCAGGCGCGAGATATCCAGCGTACCGCGGCGCATGTGGTCCATCACGCGACCGGGGGTTCCGACGACGACCTGCACACCACGGCGCAGGTGATTGAGTTGCATGCCCATGCCCTGCCCGCCATAGATCGGCAACACGTGGAAGCCGTCGATGAAACGCGCATAGGCCTGCATGGCCTCGGCGACCTGCAGGGCCAACTCACGCGTCGGCGCCAAGACCAGCAGTTGCGGAAACTTTTGCTTTGGATCGATTCGCGCCAGCAGCGGCAGCGCGAAAGCGGCAGTCTTGCCGGTACCGGTTTGCGCCTGACCCAGCAGGTCTTTGCCGTCCAGCAGCAGCGGTATGGCCTGCGCCTGGATCGGCGACGGCTTTTCGTAGCCCAGTTCGGCGAGCGCGGAGAGAATCGAACTGGGCAGCCCCAGCGAAGCAAAATCGGTCGTTTCTGAAGACATGGCGTGGGCCCGTAGGGAAGACAGCGCTCAACAGCGTAGCGGGGGCGCGGATTATACGCAGGTCTCGACGGCTATTGACATTTTTTTATCAATCGCCTAGTTCGCCTGCGCCGGCAACCCGCAACACGGCGAGGTCACCCTCTGCCAAGAACCTTACTAAACTAAAGGTGGTCGGGTATGCCGCGCGCGCCCCGCACGGATAACATTGCCCAGGCAGGCACCACGAGAAACCCACATCAAGGTCAACCGGTAGTTCGGGAAATTTACGCATGATCAATCTGCAGCACTTCCTTCGGCTCGAGTCCGCCGGGGGAATCCTTCTGGTAGCCGCCGCCGTCGCGGCCATGCTGTTGGCCAACTCTCCCCTTTCCGAAGTCTATGCCTGGCTGCTGGAAATGCCGGTGGCGATCCAGGTCGGTCCGCTGGCGATTGCGAAACCCCTGCTGCTGTGGATCAACGACGGCCTGATGGCCATCTTTTTCTTTCTGGTCGGCCTCGAGCTGAAGCGGGAGTTGATCGAGGGACAGTTGTCGGAACCGGGCAGTATCATCCTGCCGGCCATCGGGGCCGTCGGCGGCATGCTGGTACCGGCGCTGATCTACGCCTACATCAACTGGGGAGATCCGGTTGCGCTGTCGGGTTGGGCGATTCCCGCCGCCACCGACATCGCCTTTGCCCTGGGCATCCTGTCGCTGCTCGGCAAGCGGGTGCCGACGTCGCTCAAGGTCTTCCTGGTGTCGCTGGCGATCTTCGACGACATCGGCGCAATCATTATCATCGCGCTGTTCTACAGCGACGGATTGTCAACCGAGGCGTTGATCATCGCCTCGGTCGCGATTGCCATTCTCACGTTGATGAACAGGCGTCATGTCAGCGGCATCACCCCCTACGTGTTCGTCGGCGTGATGCTGTGGGTGGCGGTACTCAAATCCGGCGTGCACGCGACGCTCGCGGGCGTGGTGTTGGCGATGTTCATTCCGATGCGCCACAGCGAAAGGCCGAACCATTCGCCGTTGCGCGCACTCGAACACGATCTGCACCCGGTGGTCGCCTTCACCATCCTGCCGATCTTCGCGTTCGCCAACGCCGGGATCAACCTGACGGGCATGTCGATCGACAACATCATCCACCCGGTTCCGCTCGGCATTGCCGCCGGATTGTTTCTGGGCAAACAGATCGGCGTATTCCTGTTCTGCTGGGCAACGATTCGGCTGGGTTGGGCGGCGTTACCCAAAGGCAGCGGCTGGGTCGGGCTCTATGCGATCGCCCTGCTATGCGGCGTGGGCTTCACGATGAGCCTGTTCATCGGCTCGCTGGCCTTCGAAACGGCCGGCAAGACCGCTTTCGATGAACGCATCGGCATCATTCTCGGATCACTGGCCTCGGGCTTCGCCGGCTACTTTCTGCTGCGTTTCGTGTTTGTGCGCGGGCCCAACGGCGACTGAGCCGCTCAGACCGCTGAGCACCTGCATCCGGTAGCTCAGCGATGCGGATGCTCGAAGAAGATGTACGACGTCGAGTAATCGCTGAACTCGAAGTACACCTTCTTCTCGCCGGGATCCTTATGCATGTTCAGATTTTCGTCGAAGACGCCGTAGCCGAAGCGATATGGGCGCGGGTCGCTGCCCTGCGTTGCGACCGCCGTACTCAGCTTGTCGATCTCAATGAAGCGGCGCACCAGTTTGTCGCCGGCGTAGACTTCCAGCACGCCGTTGGTTCCGGTCCAGTTCTGAATCGCCCGCCCGAATTTGTTTTGCGTTTCCTGAGTACAGGCCCCGGCGAGTAGCATGGTGCTGAGCAAGAGATAGCGAAGTTTCATTGGGTCACCGTCGAATTTTCCGTTCGCGAACGTCCGGCCGCGAAATCCACCGCACAACTGCGGCGGCAACGATCAGATGATACCGGATCGGGTGCAGCGAATGGATGACAGGGCGTGCGGGTTGTATTGCACCGCGGTTTGGCGGGTGAGCGTTTCGATTCGACCCGCACCACGCCAAACTCGAACAGCACCGCTGCCGATCACGGCTAGGGCGTGGGGAAGGCGCGTCGCATGTAAACGGCGATCTTCTCGGCCTCCTGCTGCGACATCGCCGTGAACGTCGGCATCCGGGTATCCCCTTGCCGCGATTGGCCGCGGATGTGCTCGACCATCTGCCGGTAGTCCATCGTCGACCCGCTGACCGGCGGCACGCCCTTCAGGAAGGCCCCGTCCCCCCCTTGCTGATGACAAGGTGCGCAGTGATGCTCATACAATTGTTTGCCGGTGGTCAGCGTCGGGTGGTCATGCTCGTCGGGGCCTTCGCAGGCGGCAATGACGAGACTGGCCGCAAGAATCGTTCGCCGCACGCGTCGCCTCCATGGGGATATGCAGCGCAAAGCTAGCACATGCCGCGCGCGATGCCCTGAACCACTACAAGGGTTTTGGCGCAGGTCAAATGATATATTTGCGCTTTGACCTCACCGCTTCTCGCCACGATCACGTGAACCCACCCGCGCCCAATCTCTTCGACTACCGACGCCACTGGGCTCACAAGTTCGGCCCGGCGCCCTTCCTGCCGATGACGCGCGATGAAATGGACGTGCTCGGCTGGGACAGTTGCGACGTAATCCTGGTGACCGGCGATGCCTATGTCGATCACCCGAGCTTCGGTATGGCGGTGATCGGCCGGGTCCTCGAAGCGCAGGGCTTCAGGGTCGGCATCATCGCGCAACCCGACTGGCAGAATGCCGACGACTTCGCCCGGCTCGGCCCGCCGAACCTGTATTTCGGCGTGACCGGCGGCAACATGGATTCGATGGTCAACCGCTACACCTCCGAGCGTCGGCTGCGCTCGGACGACGCCTATACGCCTGACGGCGTCGGCGGCCAACGACCGGATCGGGCCGTCATTGTGTATTCACAACGTTGCCGCGAGGCCTTCAAGGGCGTGCCTGTCGTGATCGGTGGCATCGAGGCGAGTCTGCGGCGGATCGCCCATTTCGACTATTGGCAGGAAAAGGTCCGGCGTTCGGTACTGGTCGATGCCAAGGCCGACATGTTGCTGTTCGGCAACGCCGAACGTGCAATCGTCGAGCTGACCCACCGCCTGGCCGCCGGCGAAGCCATCGGCGACATCACCGATATTCGCGGCACCGCTTTCGTGCGCCACACCCTGCCGTCTGACTGGACCGTGATCGACTCGACCCAGGTCGACGAACCCGGGCGAGTCGAACCGCATCCCGATCCCTATCTGGATACGACAAAGGCATCGACCGAAGCACCGCCGGCCGCGCCGCCGGACGCCCCACAGGTCGTCACCCTGCATCGTCGCCCGAAGAATCTCGATCGCAGCAAGACAGCGGTACGCATTCCCGCATTCGAGACCGTGCGCAACGATCCCATGCTGTACGCACATGCCTCGCGCGTGCTGCATCTCGAATCCAACCCGGGCAACGCACGCGCCTTGATTCAACAGCATGGCGACCGTGAGGTATGGATCAACCCACCTCCGCTACCGCTGCGCACGCCTGAACTCGATCGCGTGTTCGAGTTGCCCTACCAGCGGGTGCCACACCCGGCGTATGGCGAGGCCCGGATACCGGCCTACGAGATGATCCGATTCTCGGTCAACATCATGCGCGGCTGCTTCGGCGGTTGTTCGTTCTGTTCGATCACCGAACACGAAGGTCGCATCATCCAGAACCGCTCCGAACAGAGCATCCTGCGCGAGATCGAAAACATCCGCGATCATACCCCCGGGTTTACCGGCGTGATCTCCGACCTTGGCGGCCCGACCGCAAATATGTGGCGCCTGCATTGCAAAGACCCGAAGATCGAATCGAGCTGCCGCCGCCTGTCGTGCGTGTATCCCGGGATCTGCGACAATCTCAACACAGACCAGATGCCGTTGGTGCGGTTGTATCGCAAGGCGCGCGCACTGCCCGGCGTCAAACGCGTGTTTATCGCCTCCGGCCTGCGCTACGACATCGCGGTGGAAACGCCGGAATACGTCAAGGAGCTGGTCACCCACCATGTCGGCGGCTACCTGAAGATCGCACCGGAGCATACCGAAGACGGGCCCTTGTCGAAGATGATGAAGCCCGGCATGGGAACGTATGATCGCTTCAAGGCGATGTTCGACAAATACTCCAAGCAGGCAGGCAAGGAACAATACCTGATCCCCTACTTCATCGCTGCCCACCCGGGCACCACCGATGAAGACATGCTGAACCTGGCCTTATGGCTCAAGCGCAATGGCTTCCGCGCCGACCAGGTGCAGGCGTTTCTGCCGTCGCCGATGGCACTGGCCACGGCGATGTGGCACTCCGGACGCAATCCCTTGAAGAAGGTCACGCGCTCTTCGGAGCAGGTGTCGATCCCCAAAGGTGCAAGGCAGCGTCGATTGCACAAGGCATTCCTACGCTATCACGACGCCAACAACTGGCCTTTGCTGCGTGAAGCACTGAAAGACATGGGACGCGCCGACCTGATCGGCAACGGCAAGCGTCACCTCGTACCCAGCTACCAGCCGGCAGGTACCGGAAAGCGGCCCGAGGGCTCACGCACACCCGGCAAGCACCGAGGCGGCAAACCGTCGGCGTTTCGCACACAGCACACGCACGGTGTTCAGACGAAGAGCCGTAGCGGTAAACGCAAGACGCGACGCTGACCACTTGCGCTAAGATGCGCGAAACCGAAGCGGCCCAGACACTGGCGCTATGCATCGTCCGTTCGACCGAGCAGGAACCGCAAGCACGTGCGAGTGAGTGAGTACATGACCCAGAAAGTGCTGAGCGCCGCGCCGGACGATGGCGTTCGCGAGACATTCTTTCGCATGCGCGAAGCAGGGATTCGGCATCTGCCGGTGCTCGAGGGCGCGCAACTGGTAGGCATGATCAGCGACCGCGACCTGCGGAGGCCCGACTGGGTCGACGAAGCGCCGGATCTGTCGCACGAGTACCAGCTCGACGACAACCTGTCGGTCGGCGACCTGATGTCGCACAACCCGGTTACAGTGCATACCTATGACGAGCTGGCCAAGGCGTGTGCGCTGATCGATGAACACGGGTTCGGCGCGCTGCCGGTGCTCGACAAGGGCAACCACCTGGTCGGTATCATCAGCAAAGCCGACCTGGTTCGCGCCTTCGCCAAGCTACTCAACGATGGTCATGTACACGCCCCCTGAGGGCGTACCAATCATCGAACCGCTTCAGCGCACGATCTCTACGACATCCCCCAAGGCCTCGCGAATCTCGGCAAAGCTGGGCGGTCGCAAGTCGGGCGGCTCGGCATAGGCGCCGTAGCAACTCAGGCGTCGCACATTGGGCTGTTTGTCCGATGCGAGCCAGAAGTGATAACCCTCGTAGTAGGCGCTGCTTCCCGCATCATCCATATCGCCGGCAATCAGATTCAAGGCGCCGAGCGCCGCGACCTGTACCGGTTTGGCCATGACGACCGGCACCAGGGTGCTCTGCACGCGCGTTACGACAAAGCGGTCCGGCTCGATGACGAACCCCTTGTGGTCGACCGTATCGATTTCCAAACTGCAATGCGTGGAGTAGTGATCGAAGGCGCTATAACGGGCGCTGGTCGGCACCCCGGATTCCCCGTGGCTTTGCAAGAACACCCGGGCCTTTCCGGCAGGCACGGTCAGCGCCGACTTCAATACCAGCGTGCTGCCTTCGAGTTGCACGAAGCCCTGGCGACCGGTTTCGTTGCGCACCGTGGCGCTGTTCATACATCCGGCAACAAGAAACGTGGATACGAGCGCTACCAGGACGGCTTTGGCGTTCATGGCAGGATTCCTCAGACGGTGGGCACAGTCGATAAGACACCCTAGCAGAGGAAATGGTTTCGCAAAATGATCAGCCCGCGGCCAACAGCTCGGTCATATCTTCGACGATGTCTTCGAAGTCGGTCGAGCTGATACCGGCGTAGGCGAGCACCTGTTCGCCCCATCGATCCCATTCAGGATCGTCTGCCTTGCCCCAGTAGCGGCGGTCGATATGTTCGGCCATTTTGAGGACCGCCAGCGAGATCCCGGTCTTCGACATGGCGCCGCCATTCTCCGCCAGCACCTCGACCACATCATGATGCCGCAGGATCAACTCGCCGACATGCTCAGGAAGCCCCCAACTCCTGCAGACGAAATACCCGATGACCGCGTGGTTGGTCTTGTAGCGCTCGTCTTCAAGTTGCGTGACGTCGACCATTGACGCTTCGGCGTCACCCATCGTCTTCAGATAGTCGCCGAACCGCATCATCATCAGCGGCACGCCGGCATTGTGGAACAGGCCAAGCATGTAGGCCTCGTCCGGACTCACGCCGGCGAACTGGCGCGATAGCTTGGCCGACACCATGCCGATATTCACCGGCGATTCCCAATAGTGCTCCGGGGTCGGTGCGCCGGAATCTTCCATGGCCCTGCGCAAGGCCAGGCCGGCGACGATGTTGCTGATGTTCAATAGGCCGAGCAATGTGGTCGCCTGGCGAATCGACTTCGCCTTGGCGCGCAACCCGAAGAATGGCGAGTTGACCGTTTTCAGTACCAATGCCGCCAAACCCATATCCTTTGAAATCGCCGCCGACACCTCGTCGATGTCGGGCTCGTCCTTCTGCATCAACTCATGCAATTCCATGAACACGGCGGGCGTGGCCGGAATCTTGACCGAACCGAGAATTTCGTTAGTGGCTTCAAAACTGAGTGCGGCGTTCAATGGTAGCTCCTTGTCGCGGTGAGCGCCGAACGACCCGGGGCTTCGGCACGGAGGGCAACAGCCGGTAAACAGGACGCCCGCCCGCATCGAAGTCGAGTCAACACGATCAAAGGTCCGCTTTGATCGCATAGCGACCGGATCGACGAGTTCTGAACTGCCCCCCCGGTACAACGCCGCGAACGCAGGAAAGTAAGGCGTGCGACAGAAAAATGTCGGGCAGCGGGTCTATCATGTCATCAGGCCCGGAGCGCACCTCCCGAACGGGACGGCAGCCGCGCCGCGAGAGATAACAACTACCTCGGTTTTGGATTCGCTATGCAGGGTATGTCTGAACGCTTCGGCAATTTCTTGATCGCCAGCCTGGAACTGTTTGCCGCCGCGTTCCTGATGATCCTCGGCGCGATCATTCTCTGGATAGTCGTTGCCTACATTCTGGATGTAACCCAGACGCGTCATGCGATACGACGCAACTATCCGGTCATCGGGCGGTTTCGCTACTTTTTCGAGCACCTGGGAGAATTCTTCCGCCAGTACTTCTTCGCCATGGATCGCGAAGAGCTGCCCTTCAACCGCGCGCAGCGAAGCTGGGTGTATCGCGCCGCCAAGGATATCAACAACACGGTCGCTTTCGGTTCGACCCGCGATCTGCGCAAGGCCGGCACCGTGGTGTTCGTGAACTGCCCGTTCCCCACCCTGGGTGAAGATGCCGTGCCGCCCCGGCCGGTAACCATCGGCCCCGGTTGTCGCTCGCCCTATACAACGGCTTCGCTGTTCAACATTTCCGGCATGAGCTACGGCGCCATATCCAAGCCTGCGGTGCTCGCGTTGTCGAGCGGCGCCAACAAGGCCGGTTGCTGGATGAATACCGGCGAAGGTGGCCTGTCGTCTTATCACCTCGACGGCGGCTGCGACATCGTCTTTCAGATCGGCACGGCGAAGAACGGGGTACGTGACCTCGACGGCAATCTCAACGACGACAAGATCCGCGAGATCTCGGCGCACCCTCAGGTGAAGATGTTCGAGATCAAGCTCAGCCAAGGCGCAAAACCCGGTAAGGGCGGCATGTTGCCGGGGGCCAAGGTGACCGAAGAGATCGCCAAGATTCGTGGTATCCGCGTCGGCGAGAATGCGTTCAGCCCGAATCGCCACCCCGATGTACGCAACAATAGCGACCTGTTGGATATGATCGAGCGTGTGCGCAACGCGGGCGGCAAACCCACCGGGTTCAAGACCGTGGTCGGCTCACCCGCCGTACTCGACGAGCTGTTCAGCGAGATCGTCGAACGCGGCGCGGATTCTGCGCCGGACTTCATCACCATAGACGGTGCCGAAGGCGGCACCGGCGCGGCGCCGATGCCGCTGATCGATGCGGTCGGCCTGCCGTTGCGCGAGAGCCTGCCGATCCTTGTCGACAAGCTCACCGAGTACGGGCTGCGCGAGCGCGTGAAAGTCATCGCATCGGGCAAGCTGATCAACCCCGAAGACATTGCCTGGGCCCTGTGCATGGGCGCCGATTTCGTGACCAGCGCGCGTGGCTTCATGTTTGCGCTGGGCTGCATCCAGGCACTGCAATGCAACAAGAACACCTGCCCGACCGGCATCACGACACACGATGAGCGTCTGCAACGGGGCCTTTACCCACCCGACAAGGCAGAACGGGTCGCCGCCTATGTGCGCAACATGATCAACGAAGTCGGCGTTATCGCCCATGCCTGCGGCGTTCGCTCCCCGAGTGAGCTCAATCGCGCACACGCACGGGTGATTCAGGAGAGCGGCCTGTCGATCGGACTCGATCAGCTTCATCCGGTGCCGCCATTGCGGCCTGGTATCGACAAAAAGACGGGCTAGGCCCGGAGCGCATGGGCATCAGTCACACCATCATGATGCTGGCCGGGCTGCTGCTCGTGGCGCTGATGCTGCGACCCTTCGCCGAGCGTCGCAACCTGCCGTTTGCCGCCTTGCTGGTGGCCACAGGCTTTGTCGGCTCGGAGTTGTTGCTGTGGTTCGACGTCGACACCGGCGTACGTCACCAGTCATTCCACGACCTGATCTTCTACGTGTTTCTCCCGCTGCTGGTGTTCGAAGCGGCATTCAAGATCGATGCGCTGATGCTGCGCAAGAACCTGTTCGTCATCCTGCTGCTGTCGATCCCGATATTGCTGCTCTCCATATTGGTCACCGCGTCGCTGGTGTATATCGGCATCGGTCACCCGGAAGGTTTCCCATGGATTGCCGCGATGCTGACCGGCGCCGTGCTGGCGGCGACAGACGCCTCGCCCATAACCGCACGCTTCGCCAAGCTGGGCGTACCCAAGCGCTTGCGAATCCTGATGGAAGGAGAAGACCTGTTCAACGACGCGACCGCCATCGTGATGTTCAATATCGTGCTGTACATCGCCATGTACCCGCAGGAACACATCACGGTCGCAGATGCCGTCGCATCGTTCGCCGTTGTGTTTTTCGGCGGTATCTTTATCGGCCTGCTGGTAGGCCTGGCTTTTCTGCTGGTTTCGCGGCTGTTCGAGGACTCGATTCAACAGGCCTTGGTCAGCCTGATCTCGGCCTATGCCGCATTCCTGATAGCCAATGAGATCCTGCAGGTCTCCGGCGTCATGGCAGTCTTGATCACCGGCCTGATCATGGGGCGCGTGATCCACAATGACTTTCAGGACGAACGCGGCAGCTTCGTCGACAACTTCTGGGCATTCAACGTCTACGTCGCCGAGGCACTGGTCTTTCTATTGATGGGCGTAACGGTCACCTTCGCCATGTTCGAGCAACGCTGGCTCGCCATGCTGATCGGAATCGTCGCCGTACTGATTTCGCGCGCAATCGGTGTGTTCGGCACCGCGCCGCTGATCAACCGCTTGCCGTGGATAGACGATGTACCGCGCGGTTACCAGCAGGTGTTGGTCGTAGGCAGTCTGCGCGGCGCTGTGGTGCTGGCGCTGTGTCTGTCTTTGCCGGTCAGCCTGCCCTACTGGTGGACAGTACAATCAATCGCGTTCGGCGTGGTGATCTTCAGCCTGTTTGTGCAGGCACCGCTGGTACCTCCACTGCTCAAGCGCAGCGAGTTGCTGCACAAAGACCGCAGTTAAACAACGTCAGGACTGCTGCGCCTCGGTCTGTTTCTTCAGCCCACGGTATACCTCGGCACCCTTGCAGCGCTGGGCATAAAGTACATCGATCTTGCGCTTGAGCTTCTCGCGGGCGTGCTTGCCGCGCGTGCGCTTGAGCTTGTCCTCGAGTTCTTCCTGCTTGTCCTTGAGAGACTTGATCGTCTTACGTAGCTTTTTAAGGCGCATCTCCTCAGGAGGGCGCTTCAACAGCCTTTGAATCTTTGCAACAAGCTTCATGGTTTTCATTGCGATCGCTCCTGACGCTCGACGGTTGGGGCCTCGCGCCGGTGCTGATCGACCATCTGTTCGACTTCTTCCGGGGTCAGCGAGAGGTCGGGGGTCACTTCGTCCATCGACGGAGACGACGCCAATAAACCTTTCGCCATGCTCAGCAGACGCGCCATGATTTCGTTCACGTAGAGACTGTCATTCATCAGGGAAGTGGCCATCTGGGCGGTGATGGCGCCGTCCCGGATCAATCCGTCGACGATCTGGTGACTGAAGCGATAGTTGTCCGCAATGTCTACCTTAATCGCATCAAGTGACAGTAATGCGACAGCCTCATCATCGGCCGCACGCAGCACCGCCAGTTCGCGCAGCAATTCACCGATCCGCGCACGGAAGCGGTTGTATTCCCGGCGAATGTAGCGGTTCGGGGCGCCGGTGTAGCGTTCGACGTTCTTGCGCAGGTGCTTGGTCGCCTTGATCGCGGCCACGATGTCGAGATTGGCCTGCCACAGCCCCTGCATCTTGCGGGACTTTTCATCGTCCATGTTCGCCGATGCACGGGTGTAGAACAGCACGTTGGCGCCGTAGATGTCTTTGATCATCAGCTCGTATTGCTTGTCGATGTCGATCTCGATGTGCTCTCCGGGCTCGTCGAGCAACGCCATGAGATCTTTGTCTGAACTGATATCGGCGCGGCGCAGGTTAACGCCGTGGGCGATGATCGAGAATGCGTTGTTGAACAGGTGCTGGGTCTCGCGGCGCATCGCCGGCAAAGCCACGTCCGGAAACGCCAACGCGGCCTCGCTGAGGTACCTGGGCATGTCGCGTTCGACCCGCGGACCACGCAAGAACCGGGTCAACATCCGTTCCAGCGCGCGGATCAACGGCGTGAAGACCAAGACGCCAATACCGTTGAACAGGGTATGAAACACGGCCAGCTTGAGCGTGTAATCATCACTCGGTATCCCGACCGCACCGCTAATCGCGTCCACCGCGAGCACGAGGTAGCTGATCGAGGCCAACGCGATGACACCGGTACCGATATTGAAGATGAGATGCGCGCCCGCGAGCCGCTTGCCGTCGATCGGTGAACTCAGCGCCCCCAGCACGGCCGTAATCGTCGTGCCGACATTGGCGCCGATCGCCAGCGCAAGGGCATTTTCATAGGTGATTTGCCCGGCCCCCAGCGCAGTGATGATCAGCACCAGGGTGGCATGGCTCGACTGCATGACGACAGTCGCCAGCATGCCGAACAGCGTAAACAACAACAGCCCTTTGATGCCCGGTATGGCGTACCGGGTCAGATCGAGTTGGTCGGCAAAACCCTCGAAACCGACCTTCATGTAATGGATGCCAAGGAACAGGAAACCCAGCCCGGCCAGAATCCAGCCGATGCCTTTGAGTGCACGCGGCTTTTGCAGGATGAACACCACGCCAAACACCAGCATCGGCATGGCATAGGTCGACAGGTTCACCTTGAGGCCGAAGCCGGCGACGATCCAGGCGCCGGTGGTTGTACCGAGATTGGCACCGAAGATGATGCCGATACCCTCGGCCAGGCCCAGCAGACCGGCACTGATAAAGCTGATCGTGATCACCGACACCAGCGACGACGACTGCATGACGGTCGTGGTCACGATGCCGAACAGCAGGCTCTTCCACGTCTTGTCGGTGCTGACGCGCAATACGCGCTCGAGCGCACCGCCGGAGAAGGCGCGGAAGCCTTCCTCCATACACAACATGCCGAACAGGAAGATGGCGACGCCGGCAGCGATATCGCCGAATACATCGCTGCGCCAGAAGCCATACGCCAGGCCGGCCAGGATAACGGGCAACACGAAACGCCCGATCATCGCACCTCGCAGTGCCAGATAACCGGCTGAATATAGAAACTTCTGATTTCGAAGGAAACGACGGCCATGGGTCTATTATTGACCAGTCCGTCGATGTTTGAAGTGCTTTGCACTCAACGCGGTTGGGTGAAGCGTGCGCCTCACCCAACCGGCCGAGCCGAGATCACGCCTTGTCGTAGTGTTCTGCGTGTTGACGCAAGCGCTTTGACAGCGCTGCCACCTCGTCGGCCGCCCGCTCCATCTCCTCCAGCACTGCGGTACTGATCGCGGCCTCGACCAGCATCGCCAGTTCATTGCGGTGCTCTTCCGTGATCGCCGCCTTGGCATTCTCATCGAGCAGGTCCATAAAGGCATTACTGACCTGCACGGCATGCCGTTCGTAGTGTTCGCTCATGTTCTTAGCCCTTCCTGCTTATGAACGCTGATTAACTCAACTGGGTGTGTTCGCCGTCTTCGTAGATGTCCGAAGCGGTACCGACGATCAGCGGATCCGGCGGACACGCAATCTTCTCGTCTTTGTTGTCGTACGGAATGCTGTTCAACAAGTGACGAATGGCATTGATGCGCGCGCGCTTCTTGTCGTCCGACTTGATCACGGTCCAGGGAGCGTCGGCCGTATCGGTGTGGAAGAACATCGCCTCTTTGGCCTTGGTGTAGTCGTCCCACTTGTCGAGCGATGCCAGGTCGATCGGGCTCAGCTTCCACTGCTTCAACGGATCGTGTTCACGCGATTTGAAGCGGCGCAGCTGCTCGCCGCGGCTGACCGAAAACCACAGCTTGAACAGGCGTATGCCGCTGCGCGCCAACATGCGTTCGAGCTCCGGCGTCTGACGCAGAAACTCAAGGTATTCCGAGGACGAACAGAAACCCATCACACGCTCAACGCCCGCACGGTTGTACCAGGAGCGGTCGAACAACACGATCTCACCGGCACTCGGCAGATGCTGAATATAGCGTTGGAAATACCATTGACCGGCTTCACGCGGTGACGGTTTCTCCAATGCCACGATGCGTGCACCACGAGGATTGAGGTGCTCCATGATGCGTTTGATGGTGCCGCCCTTACCCGCCGCATCGCGGCCTTCGAACAGGATCAGTACGCGCTCGCCCGTATCGCGCACCCAGTTCTGCAGCTTCAACAGCTCGATCTGCAGCTCGTATTTGAAGGCCTCGTAGTCTTTGCGGCCGAGCTTGGTGCTGTATGGGTAGATGTTCTTGCGAAACAGCTCGCGGCGCGCGGTCTTATCGAGCTTGCTGAGGTCGCCGTCGAAAACCTGCGGGTTCTCGACCTTCTCCTTATTTTCGTCGTTGGCACTGTCAACGTTGACTACCGAATCTCCCATTATCCCTTTCCCCCAGGTTCGTCATCTAAAGAATCATTGTGCGCCACAACATGCCCGCTGCGGTTGACGGGTATCAAAAAGCGACAAATCCAGTGCCGAACGCAAGCGCGCGCTCGCCGGAACTCACCGACCCGGGCGGAACAGGCCACCAAGACCCATATCGTCGAGTGCGCCTTCCATGAATCGGCGCACCTGCATCGCGTCTTCCATGCGCAGTGCGGCATGCAGCAACTGCCGTGCACGCGACACGCTGATACTGCGCACCACCCACTTCACCTTCATCAGGCTACCGGCACTCATGCTGAGGCTGTCGACGCCAAGTCCCATCAACAGGATAGTTGCCATTGGGTTGCCGGCCAGCTCGCCGCAAATACCCACCGGCCGGTTGAACACCCGCGCGCCGCGCACCACCTGTTCGAGCGCGCGCAACACTGCCGGATGCAGATCGTCATACAGCTCGGCCACCCGCGAGTTGTTGCGGTCGACGGCGAGCAGGTACTGCGTCAGATCGTTGGTGCCGACCGACACGAAGTCGACCCGACGCGCCAGTTCCTCGATCATGTACACCGCCGACGGCACCTCGATCATGACGCCGATCTTCGGCATCGAGACCTTGTAGCCTTCTTCGAGCAACTCGTCGTGGGCACGCGTGATCAACATCTTCAGTTCATCGACCTCGGCCACGCCGCTGATCATCGGCAGCATGATCTGCAGATTGTCGAGGTCGACCGCGGCACGCAGCATCGCGCGCACCTGGGTCAGAAAGATCTCTGGATGCGCCAGCGAGATGCGCACGCCGCGCCAGCCGAGGAACGGGTTCTGTTCCTCGACCGGGAAATACGGCAGCGGCTTGTCGCCGCCGATATCGAGCGTGCGCAGAATCACCGGCCGGGGGGCGAAGGTTTCCAGCACCCGGCGATAATTCATGACCTGCACCGATTCGGCCGGGAAACGGTCACGGACCATGAACGGCAGCTCGGTGCGGTACAGGCCGATACCGGCAAAATCATCGTTGCCGATGTTGTTGGTCTCGTTGACCAAGCCGGTGTTCAGGTGCAGGGGAAACGCAACGCCGTCGGTCGATTCGGCCGGCAAGCCACGCAACGCCTCGGCCTCGGCGGTCAGTGCCCGCTCCTCTTCGGCGAGGCGCTCGTACTCCTGGCGCACCGATTGCGGCGGCGAGATATAGACCCGCCCGCGATAGCCATCGACGATCAGCTCGCGGCGCTCGACGCGCGCGACCGGCAGGTTGCTGACGCCCATGACGGCCGGCAGCCCCATCGCACGCGCCAGAATCGCGACGTGCGAGGAACTCGAACCGGCGGCGCAGACCACGCCGACCAGACGATCGTGCGGCACCTCCGCCAGCTGGATCGCACTGACCTCTTCGCCGACGAGCACGGTCTGCGCCGGGTACTCGACCTTGCGCGGGCTGTCGCTCTGCAGGTGCATCAGGATGCGCCGACCGAGGTCGCGCACGTCCGATGCGCGCTCACGCAGGTAGATGTCCTCCATGTTTTCGAACACCTGGGCATGCGCATCGATGCTCTGACGCAGCGCCGCCGGGGCCCAGTCTCCCTTTTCGATCAGCTCGATGGTCTGGGTGACCAGGGTGTCGCTGCCAAGCATCAGCAGCAAGGCATCGAACAACGCGATGTCCTCTTCCGGTATCTCACCGCTCAGGCGTGCCTTGAGCGTACGCAGGTCGTCTTCAACCGCGTCGACAGCGTCACGAAACGCCTTGCATTCGGCATCGATATCTTCGGCCTGACGATCCGGCACGGCATCCAGATCGGCGGCGCGGTAGGCAACAACCCCCTCGCCGATCGACACGCCCGTGCTGCCGGCGCGACCTTCAAGATAGCGTCCCATACGCGGCTGAGTGGTCAGCGCATCGAGTTCACCGCTGGTCTGGGCAAAGGTGATGGCGCCGGCGAGCTGTGCCGCCAGGGTGAAGACGAAGGTCACCTCGTCTTCGGTGAATTCGCGCTGCGCCTGCTGGCGCACGACCAGCACGCCGAGCACCTTGCGATTCTGGATGATCGGCACACCGAGGAATCCGTTGTACTGGGTCTCACCGGTCTCGGTGATGCGCATATACCGCCGGTGCGACGGCGCATCGCTGAGGTTGAGCGGCTCGGCACGTTCGGCCACCAGGCCGACCAGGCCACGGCCCAACGGCAGGGCGACTTTGCCGACCGCCTCGGCGTTCAGACCGTCGGTGGCGGCGAGCACGTGAGTGCGCGTATCCGGGTCGGTCAGGTACACGGAGCAGACGTCGCAGCCGATCGCCTGTTTGACCATCGAGACGATCATCGACAACGCCTTTTCCAGATCCGGCGCAGCGTTTACCTCTTTGACGATGCGGTGCAACAGCTCGAGCATGGATTCAACAGTTCCTCAGACAGGCAATCACCTGCCGCAGCCGGCCATCTCCCAGACAATCGGGGCGAAGGCCGAGATTCTACGGACGATCAGCGACGTTGTTGACGGAGAAAATTGGTCTGTGGACGCGCCGGCACACCGTCGGGAAACAGCAGCGGCGCCAGTTCTTCGAGCGCGCGCTCGTAAACCCGACGCTTGAAGTAGATCACCTCGCGCACCGGCTGCCAGTACTTCACCCAACGCCAGTTGTCGAACTCGGGCTTGTCGCACGAATCCAGACAGAAGTCGTTCTCGCAGCAGTGTACACGGAGCAAAAACCAGCGCTGCTTCTGGCCGATGCAGACCGGGTGGGAATGCCGTCGGATGAAACGCTTCGGCAGACGGTACCGCAGCCAGCGCTGCGTCGAGCCGAGCAGATCGACATGTTCCGGCAACAGGCCGACTTCCTCGTGGAGTTCCCGGTACATCGCCTGCTCCGGGGTCTCGTCGGGGTTAATGCCGCCTTGCGGGAATTGCCATGCGTTCTGACCTACGCGACGCCCCCAAAAGAGGCGGTTCTGGTCATTGCAGAGGATAATCCCCACGTTTGGCCGAAAACCGTCCGCGTCAATCACAACTGAAACCAAAATTTAACGTTCGCTTGCGCTCGATTCTTCCACAGCCGGCACCTTTGCGGCAAGCGAGCAAACTGCATAAGCTATTGCTTATAAAAGAAATCCTGTATAGTCCGGGCGATCCTTACAGCACCATGACGCACGCGCAGTATTTGCAATGGCCCTGGCAATATTCGATCTCGACAACACGCTTCTGGCAGGCGATTCGGACTACCTCTGGGGCCAGTTTCTGGGCGAGATCGGGGTGGTCGACCGCGCGTCTTACGAGCAGCAGAACGCCCAGTTCTACGAGGATTACAAAGAAGGCCGCCTGGACATCATGGCGTTCCTCGCATTCTCATTGAAGCCGCTCTCGCAGCATCCGCGCAGCACGCTCGATGCCTGGCACAGCCGCTTCATGCGCGAAAAGATCGAGCCCCTGATCACCCCGGCCGCCGAACAACTGATCGATCGCCATCGCTCGGCCGGTGACACCCTGATGATCATCACGGCGACCAATGCCTTTGTGACGGCGCCGATCGCCGAGCGCCTCGGCATTCCCCACCTGATCGCCACCGAGCCGGAACAGGCCGGCGATCGCTACACCGGGGCAGTCGCCGGCGTACCGAGTTTTCGCGAAGGCAAAGTGACACGCCTCGAAGCCTGGCTCGGCGCACATGACGCATCGTTGCAGGAAGCTTGGTTCTACAGCGACTCACACAACGACCTGCCGCTGCTCGAGCGGGTCACCCACCCCGTCGCGGTCGATCCCGATCGTCAGCTCGCCGACTATGCACGCGCCGAGGGCTGGCCGATCATCAGCCTGCGCGGCGATGCTCCCGTCGAATCCGATGCCTGAGCAGACTCGCGGCGTGGCATCACGAGACTGATGCCCCCGTTTCGTCCCGCTGTTCTGCTATTGGTCAGTTTTGTCCTTGCCGGGATCGGCCTGGGGATGGCCGTTGTCAACGGCAGCGTGGATATCGGCATTGCCGACATCGTGCGCCACGTAGTCGCCAGCGACGGCAGCACCGATGACCTGATCGTCGATCAATTGAGATTGCCGCGTGCCCTCAGCGCCTTCGCGGTCGGTGGTCTGCTGGCCTTGGCCGGCGCCTTGATGCAGGTGCTGCTGCGCAACCCGCTCGGCGATCCTTATATATTGGGCGTTTCGGGTGGCGCATCGATCGCCGTCCTCATCGCCATGCTGGTCGCCCTGCCCGCCGCCTGGTACGCCCCGGTGGCTACCGTCGGCGCCCTGGCCAGCACGCTGCTGGTATTCGGCCTGACCCACCACGGCGACGACTGGCGCAGCGAACACCTGCTGTTGACCGGCGTGGTGGTAGCGGCCGGCTGGTCGGCGCTGATCAGCTTCGTAGCGGCCGGCTGGTCGGCGCTGATCAGCTTCGTGCTCAGCATCAGCCCGGCGACCCACCTGCCCGGCATGCTGTTCTGGCTGATGGGCGACCTGGCCGATGCGACGAGGCCCGGCTTGGCATGGGCGGTGCTGGCCATCGGCCTGCTGCTGGCCTTGCTGCGCGCCCGCGATCTCAACATCGCGACCCACGGCATGCTGCAGGCTGCAGCGCTCGGCGTCGATACTCAGCGCCTGCGGATCGAACTGTACTTTCTCAGCGCCGTATTGACCGCGGCGGCAGTTTCGATTGCCGGCGCCATCGGTTTCGTCGGGCTCATCACACCGCACTTGGTGCGTACACTCGGCGGCACCGATCATCGCGTGCTGCTGCCCGCCGCTGTGCTACTGGGTGGCGCCCTGCTCAGCGTTGCCGATACGTTGGCGCGAA
>MWSD01000006.1_pt2 | contig 39054 bp, 33 predicted proteins | sample 1021921 | NCBI WGS metagenome assembly MWSD01 (sample SAMN06338133, study PRJNA374545) | mollusc metagenome | biome: marine bay; material: sediment; isolation source: gill 40 cm from animal B | host: Kuphus polythalamius | place: Philippines: Mindanao | collected 2011-09-12 | reverse complement strand
TTGGTCTTGAAGGTGCTGATCATCTGCTGCAGGTGCGTCGAGATCGAGCCGAGGTCGGCGGTCGATGCCTGCAGATCGCCGGCACCCTGGCTGGTCTGTTCGGCGATCTCGCTGATCGCCACCATGGTGCGGTTGATCTCGTCGACGCTGACGCTCTGCTCGCCGGCTGCAGCCGCAATGCTGGTCGACGTATTGGTGATCGTCGAGATGCTGGAAATGATCGCTTCGAGGCTCTGACGGGCCTCGTCGGCACGTTCGACAGTACCGCGAGCCTGAGTGCGCCCGGTCTCCATCACGGTTACGGCCTGTCGCGATGCCGTCTGCAGGCGCTCGATCATGCCGTTGATCTCTTCGGTCGACTCCTGGGTACGGCTGGCCAGGCTGCGAACCTCATCGGCAACCACGGCAAAGCCACGTCCCTGTTCACCGGCACGGGCGGCCTCGATCGCGGCATTGAGCGCCAGCAGGTTGGTCTGCTCGGCGATGCCGCGGATCACATCGAGTACGCCGCCGATGCGGTCGCTGTCTTGTTCGAGTTCGTGGATAACGGTCGACGCCTGCTCGACGTCTGCGGCCAAACGGTCAATTTCCGACTGCGTGGCGGTGAGTACCGTCTGGCCACGTTCGGCCGATTGTTGCGCCGACAGGGCCGCATCGGCACCGGTCTGCGCCATGCCCTGCACTTCGTGCGCGGTGGCGCGCAGTTCGGTGGTGGCGGCAGCGACACGTTCGGTTTCCTCGGCCTGACGCATGGTCCCTGAACTCGCCTGCTGACTGACCAGAGAAAGCTGGTCGGCGGCGGCAGTGACACGCTGCGCGGTCTCGGCCACCTCGGAGATCGTGTGCCTGATCTTCGCCAGGAAGCTGTTGAAGGCGGTCGCCAACTTGGCAACTTCGTCTCTGCCCTGGAAAGTCAGCTCTCGGGTCAGGTCGCCATCACCGTTGGCGATCTCTTCCATCGCGCCGACCGCGGCGTTCAATTTGCAGCTGATGCTACTGGCGATCAGCCAGGAAACCACCAATCCGATACTGAAACCGGCGATCAGCAGGGTCCAGACCACGCTTTGCGTGTCGACGGCCGACTCGACCAATGCCGCGCTCTGGCTGGCGATCTGCTCACGCAGCATCGTCACCAGCTTGTCCGCTTCGCGCGACAGGTCGCTCATCAGGGGGCCGACCTCGGTACGAATGAGGTAGACGTCGGTGTAGGCGCGTTCGCTGCCGTGTACTTCGAACATGTTGTGCAGCGCCTCGACATACGATTCGCGCGCCACAACCAGCCGCTCCAGGGCGTCAGACTGTTCAAAGGTCAATTGATCGGCTTCAGCAGCCGCCTGCAGGCGTTGCAGGGCACCGGCGTTCTGCTCGAGATACAGCATCGTATTCTCGTTCAGCGCCGCGTCGCGGAAGGCCAGGAAGCCGCGCATGCCATTGATGACCTGGCCCCACGAGTAACGCAGGTCCTGGATTGCGCGCAGCACATTGATACGACCACGCAGCGCTTCGACTCCCTCTGCACTCTCCGGGTTGGCCGATGCATTGCCGAAGGCGTCGTATTGCGGATCGGCGGTTACCAGGGCTTCGAGATCGTCGATCGCCTCCGACTGGGCGTCGTTCTCGGAGCTGAGCATCTCGCCCAGGGCCTGCAGAATCTCCATGTGGCGCGGGTTCAGCGTTTGCTCGGCGATCACCATCGCCGGCATGTTGTTCACGCTTGCGCTCATCAGGTTCAGAATCTTGGGTTCATAACCGCGGAAGGTCTCGACCTTGCCGGCGACGTTATCGAATGCCGTCAACGCCGCTTGATCGCCCAGTACCTGCAGCGTCTCGCGCGCCTGGTCGGTGGCGGTTTTCAGCGCGTCGTTGTCCTGCTGATAACGTTGTTTGTGGCCTTCTTCACCACTTTTCAGGTAAAAGCCCATCGACGCCGCGGTGCTGTGCACCTGGTTTTCGAGCGCCATCAAGGCAAAAACCGCGGGCTGGATCTGTTCGACCACCCGGTGTGTGTTTTCTTCGGTATTTGCTGCCCCACGCAAGCCCGCCAGCGATACCGCCAACAGCGCCGCCAGCACGACGCCGAACGCCGCCCCCAGCTTCTGCTTAATGGACAGGGCATCCATCAATTTTTTCATTGTCACACCATCCCGTATCAGAATTTCGGGCTCTTGTCGGCCTTACCGGGGTGTAGCGACCAAATGGCGGGCGGCTTGAGTAACCGCCTTCGGGAATCAGGAACTAGGGGAACGGTAGCCCATCGATTGAGAACCGGTCAGGTCCCAGGAGAAGGTGCAGTCGAGTTCAGACAGCACGGCAATCAGGCCGCTCTCACCGTCTCGCAGGATGATCGACAGCGGCGAGCGCCGACCAAAACGGCGGTGTCCCTGTCGCACCCAGCGCCCCGCCATACGGGGGTTTCGCGGGTAGGTGGTGCGCAGTGCGTCGGAGATACGCAGCAGGTAGCTGGCACGGCGCAGAATCACGGGATCGTCGGGAAAAACGTCGGTTCCTTCGCGAAACTTGTTCAGCGCGCGGGCACGCATCTTTTCCGGCAGGCACAGCACGCCCTGGATCTCCTTGCTGTCCAGCCCCCAGGAATCGAGCAGCCCCATGACGGCTTGCGTTATGTCGCCGAGGGCTTGCTGCTGTTGCTGTTCGCTCATATTTCCTGCTCCGCGGGGAGGCTTCCCGCCGTCGGTGGGCGTCGACCGGGTGTCGAAACCTTGTAAATTACTCGGATATTAACACCGGGGCCCGGCAGGCTTTACCCCTTTCGCTCCCGGGCTTTTCAACCGAACAGGCGCTGCCACCAGCGCCGACGGCCGGCGGGCTGGCGCGCGGCCTCGAGGTCTACCGGCGCAATCCGGCTGAGCACCCAGCCAGGCAACGGCGGATTGTCGCTGTAACCGCACGACACGCCGAGGTTGTTTGGATCGTAGATCTTGACCATGGTCGGCGCGTCCGGTCTGTCGGCATAAACGATGCCGCAATAGTCTTCGTCGTGTTCCTTACGCAGGAGCTGATCGATCTCATCGATGAACCTGAGCAGGGCGTCGGCATCGACAACGGTGTCGGGCGGAGGCTCACCGATTGCGTATACGAACCAGCCATCCGGCGCCGCACGCAATCGCTCCCACAGCGCATCGAGCTGCGGCCACCGCAGGGCGGAGGTGAAGCTGCCGCGGAATGCGGCAAGATAAGGCGGTTGTTCGACGGCTGGACTGCTCAAGATCGGGTTCCCTGCAATGCGTTCAGTGAAAGATGCCATCATAGGAGGCGCAACGCTATACTTGCGCGTTTTCCGAATGGTAGGTTGCTCCCGTATGAAAGCCCTGCATCAGTCCGAACTGTCGGGACTCAAACTGATCAATCGCGGCAAAGTCCGTGACATCTACGAGGTGGACGCCGATCATCTGCTGATCGTCACCACGGATCGGCTTTCTGCCTTCGATGTGGTTCTGCCGCAACCGATCCCCGGCAAGGGCGAAGTGCTTACCCGGGTGGCAAACTTCTGGTTCGATCGCACGCGCGACATCATCCCCAACCACCTCAGCGATCTGGCGCTTGACGAAGTGGTACCCGATGCCACCGAACGCGCAACGCTCGGCGACCGGGCGATGATCGTGCGCAAACTCAAACCACTGCCGGTCGAGGCGATCGTGCGCGGTTACCTGATCGGCTCGGGCTGGAAGGACTATCAGGCCACCGGCGGTGTATGCGGCATCCAATTGCCCGCGGGCCTGCGTATGGCGGACAAGCTGCCGCAGCCGATCTTCACCCCATCGACCAAGGCCGACGTTGGCGATCACGACATCAATATCGATTTCGCACAGACCGTCGACCTGCTCGGCAAAGACCTTGCCGAACAGGTGCGCAACGCCAGCCTGCGTATCTATAGTGAGTGTGCCGAATACGCTCTGCAGCGCGGCATCATCATCGCCGACACGAAGTTTGAGTTCGGTCTCGACGACGACGGGCAGTTGCACCTGATCGACGAGGTGCTGACACCTGATTCATCGCGCTTCTGGCCGGCGGATCAATACCAACCCGGTTCCAGTCCGCCGAGCTTCGACAAGCAGTTCGTGCGCGACTATCTGGAAACGCTCGATTGGGACAAGACGCCTCCCGGCCCGACGCTGCCGCAAGAGATCATCGACAAAACCGCTGAGAAATACCGCGAGGCCGAGTCACGCCTGACGGGCGGCTGAACTCCATGACACGCATCACGCTGTACAGCACCCGCAACTGCCCGCATTGCCGGCAGGCTAAGGCCTACCTGCAGAACAAGGGCGTGCGCTTTCAAGAACTGGACGTGCAACAGAACGCCCGCGCACAGAAGGCATTCAGCCGACTCGGTGCGCGAGGCGTGCCGGTGATCATGGTCGGCGAAACACGGATCGACGGTTTCGATCGCAAACGCCTCGATCAGGCCCTGGCGAAGGTCGATCGCCCTTGAGCCATCCCTATGAACGCCTGACGCCCGATCTGATACTCGACGCTGTGGCCGCCCAGGGCTTACAGCCCGACGGCCACCTGCTGACGCTCAACAGTTATGAGAACCGGGTGTTCCAGATCGGCATCGATGAGCAAACCCCGATCATCGCCAAGTTTTACCGGCCGGAGCGCTGGAGCGATGCGGCGATCATCGAGGAGCACAGGTTTTCACTGGCCCTGGCGGCAGACGAGATCCCGGTTGTAGCGCCACTGCAGTTCGGCGATGACGCCACCCTGCTGAGCCACGAAGGTTTTCGCTTCGCCCTGTTTCCACGACGCGGCGGCCGCGCACCGGAACCCGGCGATCTGGACCAGCTGGAATGGATCGGCAGATTCATCGGTCGCATCCATATGGTCGGCGCAGCCCAGCCATTCACCGACCGCCCACCGGTCGACGTCGCCGACATGGGCTGGCCCGCGCGCGACAATGTCTTGCAAAGCCCGCTACTGCCAGCGCACGAGCAAACCGCCTACTCCGAGGCCAGCGAACAATTGCTCCGCGAGATAGAACGCCACCTCGCCGATACACCCTATCGCGAGCTGCGACTCCACGGCGATTGTCACCACGGCAACATTCTATGGACCGACGACGGCCCGCATTTCGTCGATCTGGATGACTGCCGCAATGGCCCCGCGATACAGGATCTATGGATGCTGCTGTCCGGCGACCGCACCGAACGCACGATCCAACTGAGTGCGATGCTCGATGGCTATCGCATGTTCGGTGATTTCGATACGCGCGAGCTGGCGCTGATCGAACCGCTGCGCGCGTTACGCATGATTCACTACGCCGGCTGGTTGGCCAGGCGTTGGGACGACCCGGCCTTTCCCGCCGCCTTTACCTGGGCGACGTCACCGCACTACTGGTCGCAACATATCCAGGATCTGCGCAATCAACTCCACGAACTCGACCAGCCGCCGTTGGTCCTGTATTGACCGACACCTTCAGCCAACGACCCGCCGCCAATAGGTGGACCGCCAGTAGTACAGCACGGTGGTATCTTCGTAGGGGTATGAATCGGCGTATTTGGTGCCGCGTTGCGGCTCTTCGATATTGTCGCGCTTGACGTCGATCGGACGCCATTGCTCGTCCCTGGGTTCACCATCGAACGGCTCGCGCGTCAGCCCGCGTTTGCGCCGTTCGCACGAGCCGTGCGCAACATAGTTCTTCTGCCCTTCCACCAGGCTGACATGATTTGCGCTACCCGGCATGTTCGGGAACCGCAGCTGATCCAGGCTGTCTTCCCAACCACAGATCGGGCACTCTTGATTAAAGCCCGGTTGGTAATCGAACACCCTGTGTCCACAGCATGGACAAGGAAACTTGTTGGAATACACCGGCATCTCCCTGATTCGTGACGCATCCACTATAACGATTTAGGGAAAGCGCCGGAAAATTTCGCTGTCCTCGCCGCGATTCCATGGAACCGGTCGATAGCAGGAGAGCATAGTGCAAGAGCCGCAAATGTTGACCCCACGAATTCTGGTGACGACGGACTTCAGCGAAGAAAGCGAACGGGCGTTTTATCACGCGCTGTCGTTTGCGGTCGCCAAACAGGCGCGCCTGACGCTGCTGCACACCGGCGCAGAAAGCCGCAGCAGTGTGCCGTGGGAACGGTTTCCCGGCGTGCGCGATACCTTGTGCAAGTGGGGCCTGCTTTCGGCCGACGCATCACGCACCGCCGTTATCGAGCAGCTGAATCTCGACGTCGCCAAGATGGCGATGCGCGACGACAACCCGCGCGAAGGCATCACCGATTACCTGCGACGCCATCCGACCGATTTGCTCGTCATGGCGAGTGAAGGTCGACGTGGCCTGGGGCGTCTATTCAGTTCCTCGGTTGCCGAGACGGTATGCCGGCGCACTCGCAGTCATACCCTGATGCTGCCGAAGCGTGGTAGCGGCCTGGTTGATAGCGCAACGGGCAAATCGAGCCTGGAACGCGTGTTGTGCCTGGTCGACCCGGCGACCGATCCGCGTCACGCGTTCGCCTACCTGACGCAATGGCTGCCGACGCTCGGCGGACGCGAAGTCGACGTGATCGTTATCGCGATGAACGACAACCATGAAATGACGGCCGTGCTGCCGGAACCGCCGGGACAGTACTGGCGCTACGCGCAATCGAGTGGCGACATCCGGCAACGCATCAGCGAAGGTGTTCGTGAAAGCAAAGCCGAACTCGTCGCCATCGTTACCCGCAAACCGCGCGGCGTACTGACGCGGGTGCGCGACAGCATCGTCGACCTCGTGTTGCGCGAATTGAAACTGCCGTTGTTGTCGCTACCGGCGGAATGAGCGATCGATACATGCAGGGTGTTGGCAACCGACGCCAGAGAATACATAACTGAACGCTGTACTGCGTTCGCTGCGAACAACAAAAAAGGGCGCCGTAGCGCCCTTTTTCGATCAACTGAAAAGACGATCAGTTGACTTTGGGATCGAGCTCACCCGACAGGTAACGCTCGGTCATCGCATCCAGGCTCAGTGCCTTGATCTTCGATGCGTTGCCGGCGGTGCCGAAGGCTTCGTAGCGCGCCTTGCAGATGTCCTTCATGCCCTTGGTTGCGGCAATCAGGAACTTGCGCGGGTCGAAGTTCGACGGATTGTCGTGCAGGTGCTTGCGGATCGCACCGGTCGACGCCATGCGCAGGTCGGTATCGATGTTGACCTTGCGTACGCCGTGCTTGATGCCTTCAACGATCTCTTCAACCGGCACGCCATAGGTCTCGCCCATGTCGCCGCCGTACTCGTTGATGATCGCCAGCCAATCCTGCGGCACGGAAGAAGAACCGTGCATGACCAGGTGGGTGTTCGGGATGCGCGCATGGATCTCTTTGATGCGCTCGATCGCCAGGATGTCGCCGGTCGGTGGGCGGGTGAACTTGTAGGCGCCGTGCGAGGTGCCGATGGCGATCGCGAGGGCGTCGACACCAGTCTTCTTAACGAAGTCGGCCGCTTCTTCCGGATCGGTCAGCAGTTGGCTGTGATCGAGCTTGCCTTCCGCACCGATGCCGTCTTCCTCACCGGCCATACCGGTTTCGAGCGAACCCAGACATCCCAGCTCGCCTTCAACCGAAACGCCGCAGGCATGCGCCATCTCGACGGTGCGACGGGTAACGTCGACGTTGTACTCGTACGAAGCCGGCGTCTTGCCGTCTTCACCCAGCGAGCCGTCCATCATCACCGAGCTGAAGCCCAGCTGGATCGAACGCTGGCAGACAGCCGGTGAGGTGCCGTGGTCCTGGTGCATGCACACCGGGATATGCGGGAATTCTTCGATCGCCGCCAGGATCAGGTGGCGCAGGAAAGGCGCACCGGCGTAGCTACGCGCACCGGCCGAGGCCTGAACGATAACCGGCGAGTCGGTTTCGTCGGCGGCTTCCATAATCGCGCGCATCTGTTCGAGGTTGTTGACGTTGAAAGCGGGTACGCCGTAGCCGTGTTCGGCGGCGTGATCCAGCATTTGACGCAGGGAAATCAGTGCCATGGTCTGCTCCTTGTTCTGAGAGTCTCAATCAAATTAATCAATCGTGGCTGGGCATGATATGTTCGCCAACGCGCAGGATTTTCATCACGTTGGTTCCGCCCGAGACGCCGTTCAGGTCACCCTTGGTAATGATGACCAGGTCGTCATCACGCACCGCCCCGCGGCGCTGAAGTTCTTCGATAACCTCGGTATTCGCCTGACGCGAATCGATACCGGCTTCGAGATCGAAGCTGACGGGGTAGACCCCGCGATACAGCGTGACTTTTCTACGCGTGGCCACCTGCCCCGTCAAGGCGTAGATCGGGATGCCAGAAGAAATGCGTGACATCCATTTGCAGGTGGCGCCCGACTCGGTCAGCGCGGCAATCGCGGTCACGCCAAGGTGGTTCGCGGTGTACATCGTCGACATCGCGATCGCCTCGTCGATACGACCGAACACCGAGTGCAGGCGGTGATCGGAGCGCCGCGTCTGCGACTGCTTCTCGGCCTCTTTGCACACCCGGTCCATCGCCTCGACCGCCTTCGCCGGGTACTTACCGGCTGCCGATTCGGCCGACAACATGACCGCATCGGTGCCGTCGATGACCGCGTTGGCCACGTCGAACACCTCGGCGCGGGTCGGGATCGGGTTCTGGATCATCGATTCCATCATCTGGGTGGCGGTGATCACCACGCAGTTCATCGATCGCGCCAGGCTGATCAGGCGCTTTTGCGCCGCCGGCAATTCCGCATCGCCGATCTCGACACCGAGGTCGCCACGCGCAACCATGATCACATCCGACGCGTCGATGATCTCTTCGATCACATCCAACGCCTCGGCGCGTTCGATCTTGGACACGATGCCGCCGTCGCCGCCGGCTTCCTGCAGCAACTGGCGCGCGATGTGAACGTCTTCGGCCGAGCGCACGAACGACACCGCGACATAGTCGGCCTCGATGCGTGCGGCGAACTTGATGTCCGCCTTGTCTTTGTCGGTCAGTGCCGGCGCCGACAGGCCGCCGCCGAGCTTGTTGATACCCTTGTTGTTGGACAGGGTACCGCCGACAACCACCTTGCAACGCACCTCGGTGCCCTGCACTTCGTCGACCCACAACACGATCAGACCATCGTTGAGCAACAAGGTATCGCCGCGCGAGACCTCTTCATGCAGCGTCGGGTAAGTGACGCCGACACGCTCCTGGTTACCCTTGTCGACATCCCAAGCCGTGTCGAGCACGAACCGGTCGTCGGGTGCGAGTTCGATCTTGCCGTCGGTGAACTTGCCGCAGCGAATCTTCGGTCCCTGCAGGTCGATCAGTACGCCGACCTGGCGGCCACAGGCGCGGGCGCGATTGCGCACCCAATCGGCGCGGCGCTCGTGATCCTCGTGGGTGCCATGCGACATATTCAGCCGCACGACATCCACGCCGGCGGCGATTACCTCGTCCAACACCTTCGGATCGTCGGTGGCCGGACCTAGCGTCGCTACGATTTTCGTGCGTCTAAGCATCTGCCCTTCTCGCGGGATAGCCTACGCCTTCCCGCTGTTGTAATTACTTGCTTGCCGCTTCTTCGAGCATCGCCACCGCCGGCAGCGTCTTGCCCTCGAGGTACTCGAGGAAGGCACCGCCCGCGGTCGAGATATACGACACTTTGTCGTAGATATCGTACTTCTGAATTGCAGCGATAGTGTCCCCGCCACCAGCAAGGCTGAAACCCGGGGCGCCAGCGATGGCCATCGATACGGTCTTGGTGCCTTCGCCGAACTGGTCGAATTCGAACACGCCGACCGGGCCGTTCCACACGATCGTACCGGCTCTGCCAATGATTTCCGCCAACTCGCCAGCCGATTTCGGACCGATGTCAAAGATCATCTCGTCGTCCGCGACCTCGTCGGCGCTTTTCAGTACCGCCGGCTCGTCTTCAGCGAAGTTCTTGCCGACCACGACATCGGTTGCGATCGGGATATTCGCGCCACGCTCCTGCATCTTTTTCATCAGCGCCTGCGCGGTGGGTACCAGATCATCCTCGCACAGCGATTTGCCGACATTGTGGCCAGCAGCTTTGAGGAAGGTGTTGGCGATGCCGCCGCCGACAACCAGTTGGTCGACCTTCTCAGACAGTGCTTCGAGCACGGTCAGCTTGGTCGACACCTTGGAACCGCCGACGATCGCGACCATCGGGCGTGCCGGATTGGCCAAAGCCTTGCCCAGCGCGTCGAGTTCTTCGGCCAGCAGCAGACCGGCGCAGGCGACGGGAGCGAACTTGCCGACGCCGTGGGTCGACGCCTGGGCACGGTGAGCCGTACCGAAGGCATCCATGACGAATACATCGCACAGCGCGGCGTATTTCTTGGCCAGGTCTTCGTTGTCCTTCTTCTCGCCGCTGTTGAAGCGCACGTTTTCGAGCAGTACGACTTCACCTTCAGCGACGTCGAAGCCGCCATCGAGGTAGTTCTTGATCAGGCGTACGTTCTTGCCCAGCTTGGCCGACATGTCTTCGGCAATCGGCTGCATCGAGTTTTCTTCGTCGACCGTGCCTTCTTCCGGACGGCCACGGTGCGACATGACCATCACTTTGGCACCCGCTTTGACGCAGTGCTCTACGGTTGGCATTGAGGCGGTGATGCGCGCGTCGGAAGTCACTTTGCCGTCTTTGACCGGCACGTTGAGGTCGGCGCGAATCAGTACGCGCTTACCGGAAAGATCAAGATCCGTCAGCTTGATGAAAGCCATGTGGGTCTCCTAACTGGAATTGATGCAAAAACGTTCAGCCAAAGCGGGCCTTGCCTGAACGCTCTCAATCTTGGTGCAGAGCAGCAGCGAACTATCGCGCATGAGGCATGAGGTCGGGCATGCGTCACACGACGCATGCCCTAACACATCACACCCGGTTTAGCCGGCTACATGCTTGGCAAAGCGCATCATGTTGCAGGTATAACCGTATTCGTTGTCGTACCACGAGACGACCTTCACGAAGGTGCCGTCCAGTGCGATACCGGCTTCGGCATCGAAGATCGACGAGTTGCTGTTACCGCGGAAGTCGGTCGCAACGACCTTCTCATCGGTGTAGGCCAGCGTCTCACCGATACCGGGCTGCTGGGATGCTTTCTTCATCGCAGCGCAGATGTCTTCGTACTTGGCATCTTTTTCGAGCTCGACAGTCAGGTCGACAACCGACACGTCGGAGGTCGGCACGCGGAAAGCCATACCGGTCAGCTTGCCGTTGAGTTCCGGCAGCACGACGCCGACGGCCTTGGCTGCACCGGTCGACGACGGGATGATGTTTTCAAGGATGCCGCGGCCGCCGCGCCAGTCTTTCTTCGACGGGCCGTCAACGGTCTTCTGGGTAGCGGTGGCAGCGTGCACGGTGGTCATCAGGCCGCGCTTGATACCCCAGTTGTCGTTCAGAACCTTGGCAACCGGCGCCAGGCAGTTGGTGGTGCACGATGCAGCCGAAACGATGTTCTGACCGGCATAGGTTTCGTGGTTGACGCCGTAAACGAACATCGGGGTGCCGTCTTTTGACGGGGCCGACATGACGACCTTCGGTGCGCCAGCGTCGATGTGTTTTTGGCAGCCTTCTGCGGTCAGGAAGAAACCGGTGCACTCGAGGACCAGATCGACACCGACGTCGCCCCAAGCCAGCTTGGCCGGATCGGTTTCGGCGGTCAGGCGGATGTTCTTGCCGTTGACGGTCATGGTGTTGCCTTCACCGCTGACGTCGCCAGGGAAGTTACCGTGTACCGAGTCGTACTTGAGCATGTATGCCAGGTAGTCGGCGTCGAGCAGATCGTTGATTGCAACGACTTCGAAATCGTTGGCGAAGTCCTTGGCGATTGCGCGGAAGGCCATACGACCGATACGACCAAAGCCGTTGATGCCTACTTTGATTGCCATAGTTGAATTCTCCTCAGAGCGTTAGCGATGCTTTCTAAATGTAGGTACGGCGGGACCGGCCATGCATTTGCAGTAGCCGGTCCGCCGCGGGATTCGATCAAGCCGCGACTTCGTCGATAGCCTTGCCGACGTTTTCCGCCGTGAATCCGAACAGTTTGAACAGTTCGCCGGCCGGCGCCGACTCCCCAAAGGTATCGATACCGATCACCTTGCCGTTGCTGCCGACGTACTTCCACCAGCCACCAGTGCAGGCGGCTTCGACGGCGACACGTGCGGTGACCGCAGCAGGCAATACCGATTCCTTATACGCAGCATCCTGTGCGTCGAAGACGCTGGTGCATGGCATCGAGACGACACGCACCTTCTTGCTGCTGGCCTCGGCGGCTTCGACCGCGATGCCGACTTCCGAACCAGTCGCGATCACGATCACGTCCGGCGTACCGTCGCAGTCGCGCAGCACGTAACCACCGCGCGAGATCGCGGCGATCTGATCGTTGCTGCGGCTCTGGAACGGCAGACCCTGGCGCGAGAAGATCAGGCAGGTCGGGCCTTCCTGTTTCTCGACCGCCTTGCTCCAGGCAACGGCCGTTTCGACCGTGTCGCAAGGGCGCCAGACATCCATACGCGGGATCATGCGCAGCGTCGGGATCTGCTCGACCGCCTGGTGGGTGGGGCCGTCTTCGCCCAGACCGATCGAGTCGTGGGTGAATACGAAGATCGAGCGGATCTTCATCAGTGCTGCCATGCGGATGGCGTTACGTGCATATTCCGAGAACATCAGGAAGGTCGCACCGAACGGGATGAATCCGCCGTGCAGGGCGATGCCGTTCATGATGGCCGACATGCCGAACTCGCGCACGCCGTAGTTCACATAGTTGGCCGCCGGCATGTCACCACGCATCGGCTTATAACCCGACCACTCCGTCAGGTTCGAGCAACCCAGGTCGGCCGAACCACCGAACAGTTCCGGCAGGGCAGCGGCGTAGGCTTCGATCGAAGCCAGCGAGGCCTGGCGGGTTGCCGGCGACTTGGCTTCTTCGTTGCACTGGCCGACGAACGAATCGACCTTGGACGACCAATCCGACGGCAGTTCACCGGCGACGCGGCGCTTGAACTCGGCAGCCAGTTTTGGGTGGGCCGACGCATAGGCAGCAAACTTCTCGTCCCACGCCTTTTCAGCAGCGGCACCCTTCTCTTTCGCGTCCCAGCCCTGGTAGACCGAGTTCGGCACTTCGAAGGCACCGTGATCCCAGCCCAGTGCGGCCTTGGTCAGATTGATCTCTTCCTGGCCCAGCGGGGCGCCGTGGCAGGCGTGGCTGCCGGCCTTGTTCGGCGAGCCGAAACCGATCGTCGTCTTGCAGCAGATCATGGTCGGCTTGTCGGTCATCGCCTTGGCGAATTCCAGCGCCTTCGCAATCGCTGCCGGATCATGGCCGTCAACATCGGGGATAACGTGCCAGCCGTAGGCCTCGAAGCGCTTCGGCGTGTCGTCCGAGAACCAGCCTTCGACATGGCCGTCGATCGAGATGCCGTTGTCGTCCCAGAACGCGATCAGCTTGCCCAGGCCGAGCGTGCCGGCCAGCGAGCAGGCCTCGTGCGAGATGCCTTCCATCAGGCAACCGTCACCGAGGAACACGTAGGTGTTGTGATCGACGATATCGTGGCCGTCTTTGTTGAATTCGGCAGCGAGGGCGCGCTCGGCGATCGCCATGCCGACCGCGTTGGTGATGCCCTGACCCAGCGGACCGGTGGTGGTCTCGACGCCGGGTGCGTAACCGTATTCGGGGTGGCCCGGGGTTTTGGAATGCAGCTGACGGAAGTTTTTCAGGTCGTCGATCGACAGATCGTACCCGGTCAGATGCAGGAGGGAGTAGATCAACATCGACCCGTGGCCGTTAGACAGCACGAAACGGTCGCGGTCGGCCCAGTTGGGGTTGCCCGGGTTGTGCTTCATGTGGTCGTTCCACAGCACCTCGGCGATGTCCGCCATACCCATCGGCGCCCCCGGGTGACCCGAGTTGGCTTTCTGAACGGCATCCATACTCAACGCACGAATGGCGTTGGCAAGCTCTCTGCGTGAGGACATAAGTCCCTCCTTCAAAGACTACAAGAATTCTTCAGCACCGGAGAATGCTCTCCGGATGAAATGATTCGCTTTTTGCGGGCTCGCTCCGGCCAGCGGAACGGTGCTTTGCACTTGTATGAGAGCGCCGTTCTGCCTCCGGCGAATCTCAGCCCTGTGGTTGTGAAAAGGTCGGCTATTCTCCCCTACCCGGTCGAAATCGGGCAAGGAGGGATTCCCCGAATATTCAAATACACCTATAAGCGCAGGAAATCGGCACTCAAGATCCAGCTTACTATCTGATTATTCAAACTTTTTTTAAACTCACCCGATCCACTTGATCGAACAGCCCATGCTCGGGATCTGCTCTTGCGGACCCTGCCCCGACTCGGCAACCTGGCGCATCGCCTCGAAAAGATCGCGCCGGACATCAACCGGTGCCGCTTCTTTGCGGCTCTCGTCCAGGCGCCCGCGATACTGCAGCTCGCCCGCGCCGTTGTAGCCGAAAAAGTCCGGCGTACACACGGCGCCGTAGGCCTTGGCAACCTGCTGGGTTTCATCGAGCAGGTAAGGAAACGGAAAACCATTGGCCTGCGCGACCGCGCGCATATTGTCGAACGAGTCTTCCGGGTAGTCGGTCGGATCGTTGGACATGATCGCCACGACCCCGATGCCGAGGGGGATCAGCTCATTCGCATCGCGCACGATGCGGTCGAGCACCGCCTTTACATAGGGGCAGTGGTTGCAGATGAACATGACGAGCAGGCCTTTCTCGCCCATGCACTGGTCTCGACTCCAGTTGCGGCCGTCGACACCGGGTAGATCGAAATCCGGAGCGGCTGCGCCAAAATCACAAACCGGTGTCTGCAACGAAACCATTGGGTTTCCCTCGTGCAAATTATTTAACTTCTGCGGGCGCGACATTCTTTCAGAATGCGCCGATATGCTCAACCGTGTTAAATTTCCGCCGCTAACCTAACCTCTCTCATATTCCTGCAAACGTCTTTCTATCAAAGGAGTAGCCGATGGCTCGTGACTTCATCTTCACTTCGGAATCGGTGTCCGAGGGGCATCCCGACAAAATGGCCGACCAGGTATCGGACGCCATTTTGGACGCCATCCTGGCCGAAGACCCGCATGCACGCGTCGCCTGCGAGACGGTTTTCAAGACCGGCCTGGCTATGATCGCCGGTGAAATCACGACTACCGCCAAGCCGGATTACGAGCACGTCATCCGCGACACCATCAAAGACATCGGCTACACCAGCTCGGAGATGGGTTTTGACGCTGTGACCTGCGCCGTGATGACCGCAATCGGCGTGCAGTCGCCGGACATCAACCAGGGCGTTGACCGTGCCAAGCCGGAAGACCAGGGCGCCGGCGACCAGGGCCTGATGTTCGGTTACGCGACCAATGAGACCGAGGTGCTGATGCCGGCACCGATCCAGTTCGCCCACCGTCTGGTCGAACGCCAGGCAGAAGTGCGCAAGAAAGGCATCCTGCCGCTGCTGCGACCGGACGCCAAGTCACAGGTCAGCCTGCACTACTCGGACGGCAAACCGGTATCGATCGACGCGGTCGTACTGTCGAGTCAGCACGCCGAGGAGTTTGCCGGCGACACGCTGCGCGAGGCGGTCATGGACGAGATCATCAAACCGATCCTCGACCCGACCGGCTTGCTGACCAAAGACACCAAGTTCCACATCAACCCGACCGGCAGTTTCGTGATCGGCGGACCGATGGGCGATGCCGGCCTGACCGGCCGTAAGATCATCGTCGATACCTACGGCGGCGCAGCGCGCCACGGTGGCGGCGCCTTCTCCGGTAAGGATCCGTCGAAGGTCGACCGCTCGGCCGCCTACGCGGGACGCTACGTGGCGAAGAACATCGTGGCGGCAGGGCTTGCCGACAAGTGTGAGATCCAGGTGTCGTATGCGATCGGCGTGGCCGAGCCGACCTCGATCATGGTCGACACCTTCGGCACCGGCAACATCACCGACGAACGCATTACCGAGCTGGTGCGCGAGCACTTCGACCTGCGACCGTACGGCATCCTGCGCATGCTCGACCTGCTCAACGCCGAGAAGATCAAGTACCGCAAGACCGCGGCCTACGGCCATTTCGGTCGCGAAAACGAGAACTTCACCTGGGAGCTGACCGACAAAGCCGACGAGCTGCGCAGCGCCGCCGGCATCTGATCTGTCGGTATTCGATCTGATGGATTCGGGAGGCGACCGCGTCGCCTCCCGTCAAGCCAGGCAATACACGCCGCATTTCTAGGCGGCGTTGTTCGAAACCTCAATCCTTGGGCTGATCGTCCACCACCGTTTCGCGATAGGCGTGCCACGACGCGTGCCCGATCAGCGGCAAGATCAACGCCAGCCCAATGAACGCCGTCGCGACGCCGAGCAGGACCAGCGCGACAATCATCGCACCCCACATCGCCATGACCGCCTTATTGTTGATCACCGCGTTGACGCTGGTCAGCGCACTGGTCACCGCATCGGTGCCGCGATCGAGCATCATCGGCAGCGATACCACGCTGGCCGAAAACACGATGATCGCGAAGATCGATCCAACCGCGCTACCGACCGCCAGGAATTGCAGCCAGCCAAGCCACCCCATTTCTTCACCGATCGGGAAGAACACGTGCACCATCGATGCCGCGCGCGCCCAGATCAGCAACACAACCAGCATCACCAGCGCATACAACAACTCATTGCGCAAATGGTTGCGGCTCTCGCGCCAGCAGACACCCAATTGCGGTGGCCGCCCCTGCTCGAGCTGGCGACTGATCGAATACAGCCCGAAAGCGAGCACCGGGCCGCCGAGGATGAACGCCACCGTCAAGGTGAACAACGCCACAGTATGGCCGTCGTCCCATGCCAAGCCGGTAATCAGGTAACCAAAAAAGACCAACCCGATCCCATAGGCGAGACTCTGTTTGTAGGCCCGGCTCATGTCGTGCCAGCCCAGCTTCAGCCAACGCAGCGGTGCGTCGAAGCCAAGTTTGTTGGACGGGTAAAAAAGCGGCTCGATATCCGAGTCCGGCGGATCGTGCCGGACCACGCCTGGTTCTGCCATCACACTCCTCCTGAATAGCGACGCTCGTGCGTCAAATGTCCCGTTTGCGGGATCTGTTTTTCCACGGCCTTGGCGGCCGCTGTTGTTGAACATAGCGCAAAAATCGACGTTTGCCGCGAATTCGCTTTTTTGCTGCACCGCACATGACGCGCCTGTGATTGAGTAGGCATCATCTTCGGCCGCCCCCGAAGCCAGGTCATTTCCGCCGGCCAAACCAGGAATTGCAGTCACCAACTGTGTAAAATACCGGCCGATCCTGGCGTCCGGGCTCAAGTTTTTGAGCCGGATCACGATACCGGGTTCATCACAATTTCACGCCGAGGGGCGCTGCAACCCGCTGATCGGGCCAGGCTCGGACGTGAATACGGTGCTTTGTCGAACGGCGCTCACTCACGTTTTTTGAACTGGAGTCAACAACCATGAGTGAGTTCACCGACTACAAAGTCGCCGACATGTCTTTGGCCGATTGGGGCCGCAAAGAAATGCGCATTGCCGAAACCGAGATGCCGGGCCTGATGGCGCTGCGCGAGAAGTACGGCAAGGAAAAACCCCTCAAAGGCGCCCGCATCACCGGCTCGTTGCACATGACGATCCAGACTGCCGTGCTGATCGAGACCCTCGTCGAGCTCGGTGCCCAGGTGCGCTGGTGTTCGTGCAACATCTTCTCGACCCAGGACCACGCCGCAGCCGCCATCGCAGCCGCCGGCATCCCGGTTTACGCATGGAAAGGCGAGACACTGGAAGAATACTGGTGGTGCACCGAGCAGGTGCTGAACTGGCCGAACGGCGAGCAGCCGAACATGATTCTCGACGACGGCGGCGACGCGACTCTGCTCGTCCATAAAGGTGTCGAGTATGCCGACGCCGGCGCCGTACCCGAGCCGAAGGCCGACGACGCCGAAGAGTGGAAGGTGATCCTCGGCGTGCTCAAGCGCAGCCTCGAAGAAGACCCCAAGCGCTATCACAAGATGGCCGAATCGATCCGCGGCGTCACCGAAGAGACCACCACGGGCGTGCACCGTCTCTACGAGATGCTCAAGCAGGGCAAGCTGCTGTTCCCGGCGATGAACGTCAACGACTCGGTCACCAAGTCGAAATTCGACAACCTGTATGGCTGCCGCGAATCACTAGTTGATGGCATCAAGCGCGCCACCGACGTCATGATCGCCGGCAAGATTGCCGTCGTCTGCGGTTACGGCGATGTCGGCAAGGGCTCGGCACAGTCGCTGCGCGGCCTGGGCGCAACCGTGTGGATCACCGAGATCGACCCGATCTGTGCACTGCAGGCGGCGATGGAAGGTTTTCGCGTGGTCACGATGGAAGAGGCCGCACCGATCGCGGATATCTTTGTCACCACCACCGGCAACAAGGACATCATTCGTCACGACCACATGGCCGCGATGAAGGATCAGGCGATCGTCTGCAACATCGGTCACTTCGACAACGAGATCGATATCGCCGGCCTCAACAAGTACGAGTGGGAAAACATCAAACCGCAGGTCGACCACATCATCTTCCCCGACGGCAAGCGCATCATCATGCTGGCCGAAGGCCGTTTGGTTAACCTCGGCTGCGCAACCGGCCACCCGAGCTTCGTGATGTCGAACTCGTTCACCAACCAGGTACTGGCGCAGATCGAGCTCTACACCAAGCGCGAAGAATACCCGATCGGCGTATACATCCTGCCGAAGAAGCTCGATGAAGAGGTCGCGCGACTGCACCTCGAAAAGATCGGCGCCCACCTGACCGTGCTGTCGCAGGAGCAGGCCGACTATATCGGCGTACCGGTCGAAGGCCCGTACAAGCCCGAGCACTATCGTTACTGATTCATTGACGTAACGCGTCGTGTGGTGCAACCCGTCCGTGGTTGCACCACACCCCTATTCGCAAGACTGGATTGACCGCAGATGACCGCATCACGATCACAAGCGACCGGCTTCAGTTTCGAACTGTTCCCGCCAAAGACCGACAAAGGTATCGAGAAACTGCGCGATACCGTGACCCGCCTGAACGAACGCAGTCCGGCGTTCTTCTCCGTCACCTATGGTGCCGGCGGCTCGACCCAGACCAACACCTTCGCTACCGTCGACTGGATTCGCGAACAAGGCATCGCCGCCGCACCGCACCTGTCGTGTATCGGCAGTACGCGCGATGAGATCACCGAGATCCTGCAGCGCTACGCCGACCAGGGCATCGACCGCATCGTGGCGTTGCGCGGCGACCTGCCCTCGGGCGCCGGTGCCGGCTCGATGGGCGACCTGAATTACGCCAACGAACTGGTCGCCCTGATCCGCGAACGCTTCGATGCACGCTTCCATGTCGAGGTCGCCGCCTACCCGGAGATGCATCCACAGGCCGCGAACTTCGACAAAGACCTGGAAAACTTCAAACGCAAGGTAGATGCCGGCGCCGACTCGGCGATCACGCAGTATTTCTACAACCCGGATGCCTACGAACGTTTCCTCGAGGCCTGCAGCCGACGCGACATCACCATCCCGATCGTGCCGGGCATCATGCCGATCACCAACTACAGCAACCTGGTGCGTTTTTCCGATGCGTGCGGTGCGGAGATCCCGCGCTGGCTGCGTAAACGCATGGAGGCCTACGGCGATGACATCGATAGCATCCGTGCGCTCGGCCAGGACGTGGTCACCAAGCTGTGCGAACGGCTGTTGGCGATCGGCGCGCCCGGTCTGCATTTCTATACGATGAACCAGACCGAACCCACGCTCGCTATCTGGGACGCACTCGGCCTCAGCGACATCGGCTAAGCACTTTCCGTGCGATCGCGATCCGCGGTGTAGGATACGCTGATGCGTATCTCCCGGATCTTCGTTGAACCCTCGCTGGCCAGCGGCCACACCATCGAGTTGGATGAACGCGCTGCACGCTATGCGCAACAGGTGTTGCGCCTGCGTGCGGGCGATGACCTCATTCTGTTCGACGGCAGCGGGCAAGACTTCGATGCCCGCCTGACGCGTTGCGATCGCAAGGTGTGTATTGCAGAGGTCGGTGAATCACGTACGGTCGACAACGAATCGCCACTGACGGTCCATCTGGCGATCGGTATCTCGCGCGGCGAGCGCATGGATCTCGCGTTGCAGAAAGCGGCTGAGTTGGGGGTAGGCGCCGTCACCCCGCTGGCGACCGAACGCAGCGTGGTGCGGCTCGACGACGAACGCACCACCAAGAAGATGCAGCATTGGCAGGGCGTAATCATCAGCGCCTGCGAACAATGCGGGCGCAGCCGGCTGCCGACCTTGCATGCCCCTGCCCCACTGCCTGCGTGGCTAGAAGAGCATCCCGGCGGTTTCCTGCTGCATCATGAGGCGCCGCGCTCGTTTGCCGACGTGTCACCCCCCGCCGATCCGCAGGTGCGCCTGCTGATCGGACCCGAAGGTGGGCTCAGCGAAGCCGAACGTAGTCTCGCCGAAAGGCAGGGGTACACCAGCGTGCGCATGGGGCCGCGCGTGTTGCGCACCGAAACGGCACCGCTGGCCGCTCTGGCCGCGATGCAACTGTTGTGGGGGGACTTCCGCTGACCGATCGGTCGCGGACGTCGGTTTACGCTGCCGGCAACTGTGCCTGCAGGTAGTCGAGGTCGGGTACCATCAACTGATCGCCGTCGACCGTGACCGTCATGCGTACCGGTGAATCACCGTGCAGGCTGGTGGTCGCCTGATCGATCGCATCGTGATTGAGACGCAGCAGGCGCGGAATACCCTGCGCCACCAGGCCAACCAACGGCCAGTCACCTTCGGGTTTGAGTGCATAGCACACGGCGATACGCTGACGAATACTGTCGCTACCCCGAGTGCGACCGAGCATGCGCTCGAAGTCGACGACCAGGATCTCACGCTGGTGCCAGTTCACCATCCCCTGGAGCCATGGCGCATCGTTATCGATCGGATCCGGCTCGCGGTAACCGATGATCTCTGCAACCGTCGTGTTCGGCAGCAACAGGCTGCCTTCACGCAACGGGATCACGAGGCATCGAATTTCCGAGACTTGCTCACTCACAACGTTGTATCCGCAAGCAGTGTGTAAATATTCTCAAGCAACTCGGCTTCCTGGTAAGGCTTACCGAGGTAGCGCTTGACGCCCAACTCCATCGCGCGATTGCGGTGTTTGTCACCGGTACGCGACGTGATCATGATGATCGGGATATCGGCCAGTTCCGGCGTACTACGCATGTGGCGCGCCAGCTCGTAGCCGTCCATCCGCGGCATCTCGATATCCAGCAGCATGATGTCCGGACGATGGTCCTGCAGCACGGTGACCGCGTCGACACCGTCTTTGGCGGTTACCACATGCATGTTGTGGCGCTCCAACAGACGGCTGGTGACCTTACGTACCGTGATCGAGTCGTCGACCACCATAACTGTGATGCCCTTGCTCTCCGGCTCGGCCGTCTCGACGACCTCGGTCGACGGATGCTGCGCGCTATCCATACGCACCAGGGCGTTCACATCGAGGATCAGCGCAATCTGACCGTCTGCCAGGATAGTGCCGCCGGTATACCAGCGCACGGTGCTCAACTGCGCACCGATCGACTTCACCACGATCTGGCGGTTACCCATCAGGCTGTCGACGTGGATCGCGACACGGTGTTCACCGGAGCGCACCAGCAACAGCGGCAACCAACGCAAGCCTTCAGGTATATGCGGTGCCTGGGTACCCAGCATCGAGCCCAGGTAGCGCACCGTGTAATCGCGGTTGTCGTACGTGAATACGTCTTTCTCACCGGCGTAGATGGCACGCAGCTCATCGACGCCGATGCGCACGACACCGTCCATGCTGCTGTGCGGCACGGCATACATGTCGTCGCCCAGTGTCACCAGCAGCGCATCGGTAATGGCCAGGGTAAACGGCAGGCGAATCGTGAAGCTGGTGCCCGCACCGGGCTGCGACTCGATATCGAGCGTGCCGCCGAGCTGCTTCACTTCGGTCAGCACCACGTCCATACCCACGCCACGACCGGAAACCTGCGACAGCTCCTGCGCCGTCGAGAAACCCGGCTGCAGGATCAACTGGAACAGATCGTCGTCTTCGACCACGGCGTCCGCATCGATCAGGCCGCGTTCGACGGCCTTGGAACGGATACGCGCACGATCGAGACCTGCGCCGTCGTCCGACAGGGTCAATACGACGTCGGTACCCTCGCGGCTCAACGACAGCGTGATGACGCCTTCGCGCGGCTTGCTATTGGCAAGGCGGGCGTTCGCATCCTCGATACCGTGCGACACCGAGTTACGCATCAGGTGCTCCAGCGGCCCCATCATGCGCTCGAGAATGGCGCGGTCCATGTCCTCAGCGCCGCCAACGACATCGAGTCTGGCCTCTTTACCGACCGTGTGGCCGGTCTGGCGCACGACACGTTCGAGGCGCGGTACACGGCTGGCGAACTTGACCATTCGGGTGCGCAGCAAGGCATCCTGCAGGTCGGTGGTAACACGCGACTGCTGCAGCAGCAGGGTATCGGTGTCGCGACTCAGGTCGGTCAGCGACTGACCGAGGTTCGACAAATCCTCTACGGTCTCGGACAAAGCGCGCGAGAGCTGCTGGATGGTCGAGTAACGGTCCATCTCCAGCGGGTCGAAGTCGATATCGGTTTCGACCTCGCGCTCATGGCGCGACAACACCTGTGCCTCGGTCTCGATCTCCAGGTCACGCAGCTGACCGCGCAGACGGTCGATGGTGGCCTGCAATTCGTTCAGGTTGAATCCGAACGTGCTGTTCTGCTGTTCAAGACGCGCACGGTAGATGCTGACCTCACCGGCGTTATTAACCATCTGGTCGAGCGTCTCGGATGCGACACGAACGCGTTCACCGCTGCTGCCGGTCGCCTCCTTCTTTTCTTCCTCGGGGAACGGCCGACGCGGTACGAAACCTTCGCCTTCCGCCAGCTGGTTACCGGACGGGAACTGAACCACGGTAGAACGTGCCACCGCAGCTTCTGCGGCCGGAACCTCCTGCGTCTGCAGGAAGCTGCTGTCGCCGAGCAATTCCGAGTCCGTCAGCAGTTGCGAGTCGGTGACCAGTTGCGAATCCGCAGCACCCTGTTCCTGCAACAGCGACTCAGGCTGCAGCAGCTCGGAAGGCGCATCCAGGCTTTCCGCTTCCTCAACCGTCATGCCGGCATCTGCGGCCTCGGGCGCTTGAGCGGCAGGCTCTTGCTCAGGCTGTGCAGCCGGTGCAGGCGCCGCCGGCTCGCCGGCCGTCAGATCGCTCCACTCGCGACCATGCGCAGCCGCTTCCAGCCGCTCGATAACCTCGGGATGGGCCGCAGGCACCATGCCGCGAACCAGGGTTTCGACATCTTGCGCCAGCAGGTCGGACGCGTAGCGCACCAGGCCCTTCAAACGCTCATCGCCCTTGATACGTTGTTCAGTGATGCTCTCGAACGCCGACTCCATCGCGTGGCTGAGATCGCCAACCGCTGCGGCACCGGCCAGGCGCGCACCGCCTTTCATGGTGTGCAGGGTGCGTTGCAGCTTGGCGACCGGCTCAATGTTGCCCGGCGCTGCGTCCTGCCACTCGTGCAGTTCGGCTTCCAGTGCTTCGAGCAGTTCGTTGGCCTCTTCGAGGAAGATCTCGACCAGCTCGGGATCGAGCGGCTCGGCATCCTCGTCGACTGTGGGCTCTGGCTCCTGCATCGCCGGCTCGCGGGCCACCGGCTCTTCGAAGACCGGCGTTTCGTCAAGCGGCGGAGCGGTGATTTCCACCGTCTCCTGGGTTTCCTGTTCGATGATGGCGTCTTCGAGCGACAGGTCGTCACGGGCGCTCGAATCGCTATCGGAGCGCGAAGACATATCCGTGATCAGGCCGTTGATTTCGTCGCGCAGCGACTGCCAGCCAGGGACTTCGGTATTCGGATCCTGAACGGTACTGACCAGATCGGACAGGATCTTGTGGCTACGGCCGAGCAGATCGAGCGTATCGATGTCGGTGTAGCGCTGCATATTGCCCATGATGTCGCTGAAGTCTTCCAGCGCGCCGGCCAGTTCCGCCATCGGTGCAACACCGGCGGTACGCGAGCTGCCACGCAAGGTGTGCATGGCGCGACGAACGCCTTCGTCGATCTCGCAGCTGCCGGCCTTGTCGCGGCAACGTTGAATGAAGTCGGCCAGCACACCCAGATGCTGCTGCGCCTCATCCAGGAATACCGTGTTCAGGCTGTTGGTATCGATACCGTTCGAACCATCGGCCTCTGCGAAGTGCGAATCCTCCGCCTCACTGTCGGTCAGGATCGACTCGTCAGGCACCGGCTCGGCGCTCAGATCGATCTCTTCCGATTCACCTTCGATCGATGCCGGGATTTCGAAGCTCTCGATGGCCTCACCCGACATCTCGACGGTTTCAACCGGCACCTCGGTGGTGAAATCTTCAGCCACAGGCACTTCGTCGATCGTGACTTCCGCGACCGGCGCTGCCTCTACCGTTTCCGGCTCGGCTGCCGGCGCCGTTTCGACTTCGCTGGGCGCAGCGCTGTCGGCTGCAGCCACTGGTGCTGCTGCAGCGGGCTCAGGCTCGCCGGACGCAATCGCGAACGCACGTGCAGAGATTGCCGACACATCCGTCTGCGCACCCGGCTTGGTGCTTTCCTCGACCAGCGTCGGCAGGACGTCGACGACATCGTCCAGCAGCGCGAACAACGACGGCGTCGTCGCGACGGTCTGATCGATAACCCGGTTCAACAGGTTCTCGACCGACCAGGCAAACTCGCCGATATTGTTGGCGCCGACGATCCGGCCGCTGCCCTTCAGCGTGTGGAAGGAACGACGCAGCGTCGCCAGGGATTCGTTGTCGCCCTGGTCAGCGCGCCATTTCGGATACAGTTCCTGGATGACGTTGAGCTCTTCCTCGGCCTCTTCGGCAAACACCTCGAGGATCTCGGGATCGATCTCTTCCTCTTCGACAACCGGCGCTGCCGCAGGCTGCTCGGCAACCGGTGCCTCGGGCTCACTTGCCACGTCTTCCTGCGCCGGCTCCTCGGCCTGCGCCTCGGGTTCGGAGGACACGCTCAAGCCTGCCGCGGCCCACTCGAGAGTTGGCGTTTCGACCGGCTTGTCGGCATCTTCAACGACCAGACCGCGCACATCTTCGTCGATCTCGTCAGACTCATCGCTTGCCGCTTCGAGCGCAGGCTGCTCTTCAGCCTCGTCGACGACATTCAGCGACGAATCATTGGTCGCCTCGGGCGCTTCAAATTCGACAGGAGCGTTCGATTCGACCTGTTCAACTTCTGCTTCGGCCTCGGCGGCTTGCGCCTCCTGAGCCTTGTCCAGGCCGCCTTCGACCACCGACAGCTCAACGCCGGCGCGTGCCGACTCGCCGGTGCTCAGACCCAGCTTGGCCAGCGCATCTTCGGCGTACGCCAGAATGCGCTCGCGATCGGCACCCGGCTCGACCGCGGACTGCATATAGGTTTCAGCACTGATAACGACGTCTGCCAGGGCATCGCTTTCTTCGGCGCCCGGTTTGCCGCGCTCACCGCTCGCCAACTCTGAGATATAAGGTGCCAGGGCAGCCAGCAACTGGCCCGCCTCGGGCAGATCGAGCATGCGCAACACACCGCCGACCGAACCAAGGCGGGTCGGTACGTCGTTCAGCAGTTCGGTGTTTTCCGGCTTCGCCAGGTATTCGAGGATGGCGTCTTTGGTTTTCGCCAGCTCGACCATGGCCTCGTCGACGGCGACGCGCAGGTGCTGCTGCATCTCGCCCTGTGACAGCGCATGGGTCAGCGCGCCTTCGGACGGTGCATCGAAATCGGCAGCCGCTTCACCGCCACCGGCGAGATTCGACAGTGACGACTCGACGTACAGCAACTCGCTGGCGAGCGCCATCAGCCGATCGTCGGCCATCGGCTCGCCGCTATTTTCGACAGCGGCGAGTTCGTCACCGCGGTGCTTCAGGCGGGTACGCAATTCGCCGCGACCGACCATGCCGAGCGTGTCGCCGATCCGCTGGATCGGTTGCGCCAGCGCCGTCAAACGGTCGATCTGGGCGCGGTCGCCGCGGATGTACAGATCGAGCTGGTCTTTGACACTGCGCAGATCCTGCGCGAGCGCCTCGGCGACCGCCTCGAACATGTCCTGCCCCGGTCCGCTCAGCAGGCCGGTAGCGTCGCCACTGTCACCATGTTCCGGGAAGCTGTTGGCCAGATCGGCCGCTTCTTTGACGGCGACCACCGACGGTGCGGTGGACGACGAACGGGCGATGTAATACAGCAGGTTTTTGAGCAGATCGACCGGGAAATCGAGCATGGCCGATTCCTCGCCCTGATCGATCACCGTCTTGAACACGCGGTCGATCTTGCCGAACAGCGGCTTGACCGCTATCGCGGGTTCTTCGTTGTCTTCGCGCAATGCGGTGGCCAATGCCTCGCCGGCATCGAGCAGCCGGCGCATGCGGCTGGTACCGGTATTGCTGTTGACCGTGTCGAGCACTTCGATGATCTGGCCCAGCGCCGCATCTTCCTGCTGACCGCGAATCCAGAACAACAGGCCGCGGTGGTATTTGCTGCGCAGCTTCTTGATTACGCCGGGCAAATCGCGGTTGCCCGAACCCGGGCGCACGGTATCGGCGGCAATCACCGAATCGAGCTTGGGCGCGAACAGCGACGATTCCGACACCAGTGGTGCCTCGCGCGCCGACCGCAGGTCGTTCATCAAGGGCAACAGGGCCAGCGGAATGTCCGCACCGCCCGCCTCGAGTTTCTCGAGGTAGCTCGGCAGCTGCACCATGCCGAGCATCAGTGCTTCTGCCGCAGCATCGGGCTGCTTGACGTTGCCTTGCGACATCGCCCGCGACAGCTTTTCCATCTCGTCGGCCAACATCGCGCCGCCGAACACCTGCACCATTTCCAAGGCGCCGTGCACGTGGTGCAGCAGGTCGACGCAGCCGCTGAGATCTTCCTGGCGGCCTTCGACGAAGTCCTCCAGGAGATTACGCGCCTCGCGTAGGTTTTGGTCCAGTTCGCCGCGGATCCAACGGAGCCCGCTACGGTCCTGACGCATTTCTGGCATCATGACGATTAATCCTTGCTCAGGCCATTACGGCGTCTTCATCCGGCAGCTTAAAGCGCGCCACGGTCTGACGCAGTTGCTCTGCCATCTGTGCCAACGTCTCGATCGACTGGGTCGTTTGTTCCGTACCCTGCGAGGTCTGGCTGGTAATTTGCTGAATGACATCCATGGTGTCGTTGATCGAGCCCACCTCGGCCGAGTGCTGACCCAATCGGGCGGCAATCTGCTGGGTAGCGCTTGCGATGTCCTGCGACACCTGTTCGATTCGTTGCAGTGCCTCACCGGCGTCCTCCGCCAGCTTGGCCCCGTTGACCACTTCCGAGGTACTGGATTCCATTGAGCTGACCGCTTCGTTGGTATCCGCCTGGATGGTTTTAACCAGTGCGTCGATCTGCTTGGTTGCGTTGGCCGAACGTTCAGCGAGTCGCTGAACCTCGTCCGCAACCACCGCGAAGCCGCGGCCCGCTTCACCGGCCATGGCGGCCTGCATCGCGGCGTTCAACGCGAGGATGTTGGTCTGGTCGGCGATGTCCTCGATCAGTTCCACGATGTTACCGATCTCCTGCGAGCTCTCACCCAGACGCTTGATACGCTTGGAGGTCTCCTGGATCTGGTCACGGATCGTGTCCATGCCGGCGATGGTGCGACGTACCGTCGAGCCACCGGCCGCAGCGATGTCAACCGACTCCTGCGCGATCTCGGCCGACTTACCGGCCTCGGTAGCCATCTCGCTCATCGCCTGGGACATGGTGCGTACCGTCGACGATGCCGTCTGGATCTGATTACGCTGGTGATCCGATGCCTCTTCCAGCTGCAGTGCGGTGCCTCGCGTTTCCTGGGCAGATGCCGAGACCCGCACCGAGGTTTCGTTGATCGTGGTTACCAGGCTACGCATCTCTTCCACCGCCTGGTTGACCGAGTCGGCGATCGCGCCGGTGATGTCTTCGGTTACGGTCGCCTCGATGGTCAGGTCACCATCGGACAAGTCCACCATCTCGTCGAGCAGTCGGCGGATAGCGGCCTGGTCACGCAGGTTGCGCTGGTCGGCCTCGTTGGTGCGGCTACGTGCGTCGCCGAGCATCGCGCCACCGAGCAGGATCAGGAACACCAGCGATGCGATGCCGAGGATGGTTACCAGCGGCGGGCCGACCACGACCGGGCCGATCTTCACGGCATACAGATCGCTGTTGAAGGCCTCGGCCAGTTCACCGGTTGCGGTGTCCAGTGCGTCCGATGCCCAGGCGACCTCACCGGTGGCCTCAAGTGCCGGCAACACGCTCGGTGCGGTTTCGATGATCTCGGTAACGTGGTCGTTGACCGAACGATAGAGCTTGGCGACTTCCGCCAACTTGGCCTCGGCCTCTGGAATACTGATGCGCATAACGCCCATCTCGGCATCGCCGGCGAGCATACCGGTCAATACCCGGCCGAAACGCTCGGCGTCACGGCTGAACTGGTCGATGGCCACCGCGGTGCCGGCGCCGCCGGACAGTACACGGGTCACGTTGTCACTCAAGCGCTGCGCCAACATGAGCTGGCGGGTAGCGACATAGATCTGTTGTTGGTCCGCGTTGTTCTTGACCAGGATCCGCACGACCTCTTCAGAGTTTTCCTGCAAGGCGGGAATCGCAAAGGTGATAACGTCGATGAACTCGCGGATCGACAGGATCGATTCTTTCTTTTCGAGGATCTCGTCGATCGGCGCACGCAAAGCCAGCCATTTGTCTTCGACGTCTTTGACCGGCGCAGACATCGACTCCGGTGACGCCGGCGGCTCGCCATCGGCCGTGCCGTTCTTCAGTTCATCGAGCAGCAAGGTGAAGCGGTCACGCGTCTCGCCCAGTTGTTCGAACGCATTCTGGTCACCGGCCGCCGCTTCGAGGGCGTACTTGGCGATCTTCTGCGACAGCACCTGCTGCTCGGCAACACGTTGTACGTATTGTTCACCGTGTCGCTCGATGGTCGAGACGAACACGAAGGCCGCAATGGTCGCGATAACGCTGATGACGACCAACGCGGTGAAGATTGGAATGGCGCGCTTGCCGCCACTGGATTTTTTTGCTGTGCTTTTCATGATCCGGTTCCTAATCCTTAATATGCGACACGGCACTTTCCGCTGGCGACAGCGAAGTCGTTATCGACAAGGGAAATTGCGCGCTGAAAATTTGTGTTCATGACTTACTGTGCGCCCGTTCTGAATTCGGGATCGGCCGCCAGGGCGGTCATGCTGAATACAGGCCACACTTCGTCGTCGAGATTGAATGCTTCGTACACGTAGGCACCCAACGCGCCTTTGATCCGAGCGTTGGTCAGGCGGTCGCGCAGGTGGAAATGGCGCATGCCCTGCACCGACGGCACCATCAGGCCGGCAACCAGCCCGCGCAGGCGCAACACCAGGATGCGGGTCGCCTTCGATGGTACGATCGCCTTCGACCCCAGGTAGACCTGCAGATCGATAACCGGCAGCAGGCCACCGCGCACGTTGGCCAGCCCCAGCAACCAGGGCTTGGCACCGGGCACACGGGTGATGCGATCCTGGAAAGGCAGCATCTCGCTGATCTCGTTCATCGGCGCGGCAACGCGCACGCCGGCCACGTTGAAGATCAGTCCATCCCAGATATCGGTCTGCGCAGCGGTTTTCGGCAGGCGCTTGGCCGCCAGGTCGCTGCGCTTCTGGATATCCGCCAGCAACGCCATGACGTCGACCGGCGAGAGTGTGTTTTCTGCGAGTTCGATTTTCACGATCAGTTCAACAGGTCGCCGATCTTCTGCAACAGTTCGCTGCCGTCTACCGGTTTCACCAGGTAGCCCTTGGCGCCTTGGCGCATGCCCCACTCACGGTCGGTATCCTGGTCCTTGGTGGTTACCATAAGCACTGGAATGTGCTGGGTCTGCGGATCACGACTCAGTTTGCGGGTTGCCTGAAAGCCGTTGATACCGGGCATGACGACATCCATCAGGATCACGTCGGGCGTTTGCTCCTTTGCCGCTGCGATGCCGGCCTCGCCATCGGAAGCGGTAAACGCCTCGTGGCCACCCTGCTGCAGGATCTTGGTCAGCACATGCTGTTCAGTCGGAGAGTCGTCAATAATGAGAATCTTTGCCATGGTTTGATGCTTCTTTTCTTAAGTCCGCTTCTGCCACTACCTTCAGGCAGCTTTAGCAGCATGTTTCTTGATTGCTCCGAGCAGCTCGTCGCGCGTGAACGGCTTGGTGAGATACTGCTCGGACCCGACGATTCGACCACGGGCCCGGTCGAACAAACCGTCTTTACTCGACAGCATGATCACTGGAATGTCGCGGTACAGCTCGTTGTGCTTGATCAACGCACACGTCTGATAGCCATCCAGCCTCGGCATCATGATGTCGACGAAAATAAGATCAGGGTGATTGTCTGCGATGATCGACAGGGCCTCGAAACCGTCAGTCGCGGTCAGCACTTCGCAACCTGCTTTCTTCAGCAGCGTTTCGGCAGTACGACGAATCGTCTTACTGTCATCGATCACCATCACTTTCAAACCGTTTATATCCATCGCTTCTTCACTACTCACACGTTCCCCCTTAGGAAGTAACGCTTGGTTTGTTCATTCATGCGGAACGATCGTGGTCAAACCCCACATCTGCCACATCTGCATACCGCCCCGGTAGTACTTGATTTTGTCGCCCGGGTAACCGATCGCGAGCAGCCCCATGATGGCGCGCGGCGACTGGCCACATGCAGGTCCGTTGCACCAGATAACCAGGTCTTTGGCATCGGTGAAATCCCATTCTTCCGTCTTGTACTTGGCGTCGGTCAGACCCCAGTCTTCCAACGTCTTCTCAACCGTGCCGACCTCACCTCGCGGTTTGCCACCGAACGCCCGCAGCGCCGCGCCAAACTCCGGATCATGCGGATCCCGGTTGAACAACGTGAACGGGTAGTTCACAGAACCGGGGATCGTCCCTTTGCGAAACCACGACTTGGTGCGCGCATCGATCAGCACACCACTGCCGTCGCGCAACTGGGTTTCCATGAAATCGAACAATTCGGCCTCACCGATCGGCTTGACGGTCGGATCGGGGGTCATCGGCTGAATACAGAAAGGCGGACACTTGCGACCGGTGCGTGCGAAATAACCCTTGAGTTCGAAATCCGGGTCCTGAACGCGCTGGACCTTGACCGAACGCCCCTCGTGAATGACGTGCAGGAAGGGTTTGCTCGGCTGCAGCACGATACCCGGCTCGCCTTTGCCGACTTTCAGCTCGTCTTCGGCGAACACCGACAGCGACGCACCCAGTAAGATCAGCAACAGTCCTCGACGAAACAGCAATCCCATCATTCAACCCCTAGAGACAACTTTGTGGTTAGCCCAGTTAATTCACGCACTACGGATGCAAAAATCGATCGATGATCTTGCGCCGCAGGTCTTCCATTTCCGTTCCGCTCTTGTAGTCCGCATAGATCTCTTCGCGCGTTCGTTCAGGCAGCTTGTGATAAAAGCTGTAAGTACCAACGTGACTTCCGCGTAGGATCTCCTCGAACTCTTCTTGGGTTTCGGCAAGCTTCGCTGATTTCGTCGCATTCAGCTTAGGCCGCAACTTCCCATCGCCGGTTGTATCGGCTGTGTCGTCGCCAACCTTAGACGATTCTTCGTTCAGCAATTCGAGGTAAGGATCTTCGTCCGCAGCCGTGCACACACCGCATGCACCCAACAGCAGACACAGAGCGAATATTCGATACAACTTGTCGATGAGCGGCTTACGGTCGCAACTCGAACAGGTGGCACCGGTCATTGTTCCTCCACTTGCACCTCCCTGCGCGCATCCGATGACATGTCGTTGGATTAAGCGAGTGAGGGAGCTCGGCAAACTGGTTTTTGTACGCAACGTGCGACTTGTAGTGCGGCTGACATGCACTCAGGGCAATCCGCGAATCCGCGACTGCAGACCCTTCGCAAACAGCAGAAGAGGTCCGACAACCCAGAGCCAGCCGGCTCTACAGCCTCATTGCAAGTTTTAACGGCCGGAAAATCCTCAACTTTATCGTGGTAAGTGAGATGTTTCGGAGGACACGCGCGATCGCACCCCGAAACGCGTTCGGCAATCGACGTCCCGCTGTCCCAACCGAAACCCGGCGCGCTCTCTTATGCCCGTTCTTGGTCGCGGGCTAATATGAATTGAGGTTAAGTCTCTCTTGGCATTGCTGACGGCCGGCGACGTTTTTACCCACGCCTTACTGCATCCGGATGCTTAAGGAACCAAGTTCGCAGACAAAAATAGCAAGCGTTCAGGTGGTCTGCAACAATAGATGTACCCGGCGCTTGCCGACGCAACCGGCATGCGAAGGCCGGCCCAAGACCCAATCTGGAGCAGTAAACCGATGACCCTAGCGCTCGGCGTAGTGATGGATCCGATCGCCTCTATCAAGATTTACAAAGACAGCACGTTTGCGATGCTGCTGGAAGGACAGCGCCGGGGTTACCAGCTGTGGTACATGGAGATGAACGACCTGACCTTGCAGGCAGGCCGGTGCGTGGCCCGCATGCGGCCGCTCACGGTGGAAGACGACGCCGCCGGCTGGTTCACCCTCGGCGAGCAGGTCAGCCGGCCACTCGACGAGCTCGATGCGGTGCTGATGCGCAAAGATCCTCCTTTCGACATGGAATATGTCTACAGCACCTACCTGCTGGAGCAGGCCGAAGCCCGCGGCTGTTTGGTGGTCAACAAGCCGAGTGCGCTGCGCAACGCCAACGAGAAACTGTTCACCGCCTGGTTTTCCGACGTCTGTCCGCCGACGCTGGTCAGTCGCGAACATCGCGATTTCGACGCCTTCGTCGCCCAGCACAAGGATGTGATCGTCAAACCGCTGCACGGCATGGGGGGTGCGTCGATCTTCCGTATCAAGTCCAATGACGCCAACAAGAATGTGATCATCGAGACCCTGACCCGCCATGGCACCGGGTACGCCATGGCGCAGCGCTTCATCCCGGAGATCAGCCAGGGCGACAAACGCATCCTGGTGGTCGACGGCGAGGCCGTCCCCTACGCGCTGGCGCGCGTCCCGAGTATCGGCGAAAACCGCGGCAACCTGGCCGCAGGTGGCAGCGGACACGGCATCGCCCTGAGTGACGGCGACCGCAAGATCGTCGCCGCGGTCGCACCACGATTGAAGGAAGAAGGCATCCTGTTTGCGGGACTCGACGTAATCGGCGACTACCTGACCGAGGTCAACGTCACAAGTCCGACCTGTATCCGGGAACTCGACGCGCAATTCGGCCTCAACATCAGTGCGTCGCTGATGGACGCCATCGAACGCCGCGTTGCCGGGTAAGCGACGCTGCACAGCGGCTGCCGCAACCGGATCGCCGTGCTAAAGTGCGGCGGCGTCAGCGCCGATCTGGATCGCGCACCGACGCCGAATTTTCGAACTTCTTCAGTCACCGAGTACCTGTGGACATCAACGGCAACCTGGCATTGAGACGGACCAACGACCCGCTAGGGGTCGCACTGGTGGTCGCGCTCGCCATCCATGCCTTCTTGCTGTTCGCAGTGAGCTTTGATGTCTCGCGCGACAAACCGCCGGCGCCCGAGCGCACCCTCGACATCACGCTGGTGCAACCAAAACCCACGCCAAAGAAGAACGAAGACCCGGATTTTCTCGCCCAGCAGACCCAGGAAGGCGGCGGCGAGGAACGGATTCAGGAGAAACAGACCAGCCCGCTGGGCAATCCCGAGGCGACGCCGATCCCGAAACCCGCCCTGGAACTCGAACGTTCCGGCGGCGCAGAGGTGCAACCGGAGCCGAAACCGGAAGTGGTCGCCACCAAAAAGAAGAAAGAACGCGTGGTCAGCACGCCGCCGCCCAAGCCCACGGTCAAGGCGAAACCGCGCGCCGACGTCAGCCAGCTGCTGGCCAGCACGCAGCGTGAGATTGACCGGCTAACCGCCGAGATCGACCGTCGTAACCGCTCGGCCGCGCGCAACCATCGGCGCAAGGCGGTCAATGCGAGCACCCAGGAGTACAAGTACGCCTCTTATCTCGAGGCCTGGCGACGCAAGGTCGAGAAGATCGGCAACCTCAACTACCCGGACGAGGCCAAGCGGCGCAAGCTCTACGGCAACCTGATGATGCACGTCGCAGTGCGCGCCGACGGCACCATCGAACGGGTGCGCGTGGTGCGCTCGTCCGGCCACAAGCTGCTGGACGACGCCGCAGTACGCATCGTGCGCATGTCGTCGCCGTTCGCACCGTTCCCGCCGGAAATCCGCAAGGAAGTGGATATTCTCGATATCACCCGAACCTGGCAGTTCCTCGACGGCAACAATCTGTTCAGTTCGCGCTGATACCCGCTACCGCGCACGACGGCCGACCGGCCGACCGCGATACGGCCCCACCGACGACCGCCGAAACCCAGGCAAGGCGCGCAGATTCGCCGTGGATGACCGCCCCTTGCCGCCACCGAACAGGCACACGATACTGTAGACATGGATGAATCAGCGTCACTGAAGAATCAGCTTTTGATCGCGATGCCGTCGCTCGAAGACCCCAACTTCTCGCGCACGGTCACCTACATCTGCGAACACAGCGAGCAAGGTGCCATGGGCATTGTGCTGAACCGGCCAACGGAACTGCGCCTGTCCGACGTGCTCAAGCACATGCAGATCGAGGGCGGCTTCGGCGATGCCGGCGAGCAGATCGTGTTTCTCGGCGGCCCGGTCGAGGAAGAACGGGGCTTCGTGCTGCACACCCACACCTCGCCCTGGGACTCGACCCTGGCAGTCAACGAGACCATCAGCATCACCACGTCGCGCGACATTCTCGAAGCCATGGCACGTGGCGACGGCCCAAGCCGTACGCTGGTGGCACTGGGTTATGCCGGCTGGGGCGCCGGACAACTCGAACGCGAGATGCAGGACAACGCCTGGCTGAGCGGTCCGGTCGATCAGTCCATTCTGTTCGAGCTGCCGCCCGACCAACGTTGGGAGGCCGCCGCGCGCCTGCTCGGCGTCGATGTGAACCTGCTCAGCAGCGAGGCCGGCCACGCCTGATGGAGGTCCTGCTGGGATTCGACTACGGCACGCACAAGATCGGCGTCGCCGTCGGCCAGCCGTTGACCGGCACCGCAACGCCTCTGACGACCCTGGGCATGGTCAACCGCAAACCCGATTGGGAACGGATCGCGGCGCTGCTGGCCGAATGGAAACCGCAGGCACTGGTGGTCGGCCACCCGTTCGAGATGACCGATCGCGAGGCCAACAACGCCGAGGGTGCCAAACGCTTCGCTCGCCAGTTGCATGGGCGCTTCCATCTGCCGGTGCACATGGCGGACGAGCGGCTGACCACCCGCGAGGCATGGGCCGAGCTCGGTACGGCAGCCAACAAGGATCCAACCAAGGTAGACTCTTACGCCGCCAAACTGATCCTGGAAACCTGGTTCAATGAGTGACCGTACACTTTTCATGAAACACGACGCCATCCTCGACCTGATCGGGGGTATGGCGCAGGTACTGCGCAACCGTCTGCGCGACCGCGAACTCGATAATCCGGCGATGATCGGCATCCATACCGGCGGTGCCTGGATCGCCGAACTGCTTGCCGAACAGCTGGATCTGCAGGAATCCACCGGATTACTGGATATCAGCTTCTATCGTGACGACTTCACTCAGATCGGCGTCAACCCGCAGGTCAGGCCGTCGAAGATCGACTTCGACCTGGAGGGCCGCAACATCATCCTGGTCGACGACGTACTGCACACCGGCCGCACGATCCGCGCGGCGATGAACGAGATCTTCGATTTCGGTCGGCCGGCCAGCATCACGTTGGTCGCATTGATCGAGCGCAGCGGGCGTGAACTGCCGATCCAACCGGATGTGATCGGCCTGAGTCCTCCGCTGGCATTGAACGACCACATCAAACTGAACGGACCGGATCCGCTCAGCCTGGAAATTCTGCACGATAACCAGACGGCACGCTGAGCTACGCGGTAAACTAAAGGGCGATGTCTAGCCAACCCTCGCACAAGCTGCAACTCAACGAACACGGGCGTCTGCGCCATTTCCTGACCATCGACGGGCTGAGCCGCGATCTGCTCGTACAGATCCTCGATACCGCTGAATCGTTCGCCGCCCTGCCGGGTCGGCCGGTCAAGAAAGTGCCCCTGCTGCGCGGGCGTATCATCACCAACCTGTTCTTCGAGAACAGCACACGCACACGCACCACGTTCGAACTGGCCGCCAAGCTGCTGTCGGCCGACGTGATCAATTTCAATATCAGCACCTCGGCAACCTCCAAGGGCGAAACCCTGCTGGATACGCTGCGCAACATCGAGGCGATGCATTCCGACATGTTCGTGGTGCGTCACGCTCAGTCAGGTGCCGCGCATTTCATCGCCGAGCATTGCTCGCCGCGGGTCAGCGTGATCAACGCCGGCGACGGCCGCCACTCGCACCCGACGCAGGCAATGCTCGACATGTTCACGATCCGCAAGCACAAGGGCGATTTCACGCCACTGCGCGTGGCGATTGTCGGTGACGTGCTGCACTCGCGCGTCGCCCGCTCGCAGATCCTGGCGCTGAATACCCTGGGGGTCAGCGAGGTGCGGATCGTCGGTCCACGCACCCTGCTGCCGACCGAGGCGCGTGCGCTCGGCGTGCATGTCTTTCACGATCTCGAGGAAGGCATCAAGGATGTCGACGTGGTGATCATGCTGCGCCTGCAAAACGAACGCATGGACGGCGCGCTGCTGCCCAACGAACATGAATACTTCCGCCTGTACGGTCTGACCGACGAGCGCCTCGAGGCCGCCAAGCCGGATGCCATCGTCATGCACCCCGGGCCGATGAACCGCGGTATCGAGATGGATTCGGAGGTCGCCGACGGCCCGCGCTCGGTGGTCCTGCAACAGGTCAGCTACGGCATTGCGGTGCGCATGGCGGTGATGTCGATGGCGATGCAGTCGCAGGCCGACCTGGCCGGAGGTGAGGCGTGAGCATCAGCATCATCAACGGCCGCCTGATCGATCCGGCACACGGCATCGACGACACGCTGGATCTGCACATCGACGGCGAGACCATCGTCGCGGTCGGCGATGCCCCGGCCGAATTCGCCGCCGAAGAGGTGATCGATGCGCACGGCTGCGTGGTCGCGCCCGGCCTGGTCGACATGGCGGCCGGGTTGCGCGAACCCGGTTACGAACACAAAGGCACGCTCGCCAGCGAGACCCTGGCCGCGGCACGCGGCGGGATCACGACGGTGCTGTGCTCACCCGATACCAAACCGGTTATCGACAATTCGGCGGTGGTCGAGCTGGTCCACCGCATCGCGCGCAAGCTCGGCCAGGCGCGTGTGCTGGCGACCGGCGCCCTCACCCAGGGCCTCAAAGGCGAGATGCTGGCCGAGATGGCGGCGCTCAAGCAGGCCGGCTGCGTCGCCGTCAGCAATGCCCACTTCCCGCTGGCCTCGACGCTGGTCGAACGGCGCGCACTGGAGTATGCGGCGACCTTCGGGCTGCCGGTGTTCCTGCGCCCTGAAGACCGCCACCTGCGTGCCGACGGCTGCGCACACGAGGGCGTCGTGTCGGCCCGGCTCGGTCTGCCGGCCATCCCGTCGGCCGCCGAGAGCGTGGCGGTCGCGCGCGATCTCGCGCTGGCAGAGCACACCCAGGCCCAGGTGCATTTCCGCACCCTGTCGACCCAGACCGCCGCACGCATGATCAGCGAGGCGCAGGCCGCCGGACTGGCGGTGACCGCCGATGTCGCTGCGCACCAACTGCACCTGACCGAGATGGATGTCGACGGCTTCGTCGCCGAGTGCAATGTGTCGCCGCCGTTGCGCACGCTGGCCGATCGCGATGCACTGCGTCGCGCGGTCGCCGACGGCACCATCAGCGCGATCTGTTCCGATCACAAACCGCACGAGCCCGATGCCAAGCAACGCCCTTTCCCGGAGACGGAACCGGGCATCTCCGGCCTCGAAAGCCTGCTCGGCCTGGTGTTGCGCCTGGTCGAAGAGAAGGTGCTCGACCTGCCGACCGCGCTGGCGCGGGTGACCTGCGGCCCGGCCGATATCCTCGGCCTGCCCTACGGCCGGCTCGGCGTCGGCACCCCGGCGGATGTGTGCATCTTCGATATGGACCGTCGCTGGACGCTGAGCGCCGCGACCATGGTCAGCGAGGGTCGCAATACCCCCTTCGACGGCTGGGACTTTGCCGGCGTCATCACGCATACGATATTCAACGGCCACGTGGTCTACCGCGCTACGGACTCGAACTGATGGAAAAACCTCACCGCGACACGATACTGGTCGAAGACGCCGAGATTCTCAGCCACGAGGCGTTTCCCGGCGATCAATTCGTCATGCGGGTCAAGGCGCCGGGTTGTGCCTCGACCGCGCTTCCCGGGCAGTTCGCCCATATTGCAGTCGATCCGCAGCGGCCGATGCGCCGCCCGATCTCGATCATGCGCACCTCGGCCGACCAAGGCTGGGTGGATTTCCTTTACAAAGCGGTCGGTGAAGGCACGCAGTTGCTGGCCCGGCGCGCAGTGGGAGAAACCGTCAACCTGCTCGCCCCGGTCGGCAAGCCGTTCGAGATTGCGCACCAACGTCCACTGCTGATCGGCGGCGGCGTCGGCATGCCGCCGATGATCTTCATCGCAGAATCCCTGCGCAAAACCGATAAGCAGCCATTCGTGGTACTCGGCTCTGAGGTGCCCTTCCCTTTCACACCCCGTCCATCGCAGTTCATGCTGCCCGGTGTTCCCTCGGAGGTGATCGCCGCCATGCCATTGCTCGAAGACTGGGGCATCCCGAGCCGCCTGGCCAGCCTGCAGGGCTATGCCGGCTGTCACGAGGGCTATGTCACCGATTTGGCGCGTCGCTGGTTGGATGGCCTGGGCGATAGCGAACGCGCACAGGTCGGCGTCTACGCCTGTGGCCCGCACCCGATGCTCGAAGCCGTTGTCGGTGTTGCGCGTGACTACGACCTGCCGGTACAGGTCTCGCTCGAAGAGTTCATGGCCTGCGCGGTCGGCGGCTGTGCCGGCTG
>MWSD01000014.1_pt1 | contig 40604 bp, 35 predicted proteins | sample 1021921 | NCBI WGS metagenome assembly MWSD01 (sample SAMN06338133, study PRJNA374545) | mollusc metagenome | biome: marine bay; material: sediment; isolation source: gill 40 cm from animal B | host: Kuphus polythalamius | place: Philippines: Mindanao | collected 2011-09-12 | reverse complement strand
CAGGCGCAGGCGCACATGCTGATCGAGACGCTTGATCAGGTCGTCGACGTGTTCGACGAAACGCTTCACGCGCGGCTGCATCAGCGCGGTGACGACCGACGTGAACAGGTGAATCGACGACTTCTCGCCACAGCCGACACAGGAACCATCGCCGCAGGTCAACGAGCCGTAGTTGTGCTTGTCGAGCAACAGGGTTTCGAGTGCGCCGATACGTTCGTCGAGGTCGTCGATACGGATGTATTCCGGACGCGTGGTCGGCAGATCGAGCCAGAAATCCCACTCGCTGCGCAGCCGCTCGACCTCCTTGGCCGTCTGCGGTGTCGGCACCAGCGCCTCGTCACCGCAGACATCGACACACTCCATGCAGCCCTTGCAGGTATAAGGATTGATCGTGACCGAGAATAGCCCGCCGCTGTTCTTCTCTTTCTTTTCGCGGTTGTTGTAGTACGGCTTGGTCACGGCGAAACGGAAATCGCCGATCGTCGCCATGAACCAGCCGAACTCTTCTTCGAGACGCGCCTTGTCGTCGCCGTGCAGTTCGGACGCGGCCAGCGACTCGAGCACCGCCTGGTCGAGACAGGCGTTGACGTTGGCATGATCACCGAGCGGTTCGATCAAGGCACGCAGACGCTTTTCGATATCGCGCACCGCACGACGCAGCCAGATCGTCGGCTGCTGTTCGCGTTCGATGCGACGGATCGCCGTCTCGAACACGTCGGCGACGCTGTTGACCAGCCCGGGTATCGCGCTGTCGGGGCACACGCTGAAACAGTTGCCGCAGCCGGTACAGTTCTCCGCGATGTATTTCGGATACTCGAAACGGATCTGCGTCATGTCGCGGAACACGCTCGACGACGCCGGGATCAGGCTCAGGCCGATGTACGGATCGGCTAGGTTTTCTTCGCCCTTGCCGACCGCGTAGAAGCTGCCGGTCTGCTCCCAGAAGCGATGCACGTCAGTGATACCGCCGTCGGCCTCCGGCATCTGCTTGAGCATGACCGGCATGCCGGCCGACTTGCGATGCGGCTCGACGGAGACCGCATCGATCGGCTTGTCGACGATCTCGCGCACCTCATCGAAACCACGCTGCACGACGTGCAGGTTGTCCTGCACGATGCGTTCGCCCTTGCCGCCGAACTTGTGGCGCAACTGGCGATCGATCGCGTCGAACAACCCCTGCTCATCGAGATTGTTCTGCGCCATGACCGGCGATGTCGCGAAGAACGCACCCTGAAAGGCGTTGCCCTGCATGCGGTACTGCAGATCGGGATTGGTTGCCTCTTCACGCGCTATCTTGAAGCCGTCGAGGCAGAACACGCGGATGTCGTTGTCGATGATGAACTGACGCGCCTGACGCGGAAAACCGGCCCACACATCTTCAAGACCGGCAAGACTGCTCTGGATGATGAACACCCCGCCCTTGTTCAGACCGTACAGTGGATTTGAATGGCTGAACACGTTCGGATCGGGCGACATCACGACATCGACGAAGTGATATTCGCAGTTCAGGCGAATCGGTTCGGGCGCCGCCGACAGGTAATAGGTGGTCGGCTGACCTTTCTTTTCCGAACCGTACTTGGGGTTGGCCTTGATGTCATAGCCGAGCAGGTCGAACAGCGTCATCGCCAGGTTCTTGCCGGTGGTGATCGCACCCCAGCCACCGACCGAGTGCATGCGTACCGTGATCGAACCGTCCGGTGTCAGGTCGGGGTTTTCGCTGCCGCGTATCGCGAGGTCCTTGATGTGCGGGTAGTCGTCGAGCAGGCGCTGTTGATGGATCTCCTGCTTCGGGCTGGCGGCCTCGGCATGCACGAAATCGACAGACAGGTAATAGAACGGCCGCTGCGCACCGTCGGGCAACATGTTCTCGACGGCGCCGACCAACGCCTCGGGCTGCAGGTCGCGGCTGCCCAGGCCATAACAGCCGGAGTACAGTCGCGGTATCTCCTTGGCGGCCAAGCTCGGATACTCCGGGTACGGTCTGCGGTCGCCGGCCAATTGGTTTTCGACGCACTTGAACAGCGCCGCACGCACCTCGCGCATCAGCGGCAGGTCTTCGGCCAATGGCTGGTCGGTGCGCTCCAGCACGGCGACCGCTTTGCGGCCGTGCAACAGCTCGCCGAGCAGATCACCCGGGAACGGGCGGAACAACGTCAGGTCGACGACACCCACCTTGAGGTTGCGCGTCTTGCGCAGGTAGTCCGCCACCGCTTGCGCCTGCACGATCATGCTGCCCTGACCGAGTATCACGTAGTCGGCATCATCCATGCGGTAGCCGCTGACGCGCTGGTAGCGTCGACCGGTCAGCGCATAGAACTCCTGCATCGCCTGATCGGTGATCTCCTCGATGTGGTCGAAGAAATACGGCCGCTGGGCGACCACCGACTGCATGTACGAGTCCTGGTTCTCGACCGGCCCGGCCAACACCGGGTTATCGACATCCCACAGCACCGGGATGCGGCGACGCTTGTCGCCGTACAGCATACGTTGCGCCGGCGTCGGTGAATCAATGATGTCGTCCGGACGGCCCAGATACTCGGCGACCAGTTCGCGCTCGGGCACCTGCAACGGTTCGATCAGGTGGGTGGTCAGAAAACCGTCCTGTGCGACGATCGCCGGGGTCAGCGACAACTCGGCGATCTTGCGGCCGATCAGGTTCAGGTCGGCGGCGCCCTGCGCATCCTTGGCCATCAACTGCACAAAGCCGGTGTCGTCGACACAGTGATAATCGTCATGCCCGGCATGCACGTTCAGGCTCGACTTGGTGATCGCCCGGCAGCCCATGTTGAGCACATAGGGCAGACGCTTGCCGACCGCGGCGTACAGCGACTCGTGCATATAGGCGATGCCCTGCGCCGACGAGAAGTTGCTGGCACGCAGCCCCGACATCGACATACCCGCGGTCACCCCCGCTGCCGCATGCTCACCTTCCGGCTCGACGAAGATCAGCGCCCGGCCGGATACGTTGATGTGGCCCTTGGCCGTCTCCTCCGCCCAGTACTCACCCATCTGCGTCGACGGTGTGATCGGATACGCGCCGGCGGCGTCGGATGACTCACGCTCGCACATGATGACGGCGGTGTTGCCGTCCATCGCCATGCGCTTGCCGGGATACTTGAACTGCTGCGGTTCCTTCTTTCCGAACATGACTCGCCCTACCCTTGCGTTCGCCACACAGCGCGTGTGGCCTGTGCGGACAAGCGCATTGCTACGCCGGCCGCTGTTCTTAAACCCTGGGATTGCCGCAGACGGCCTTCAGCCGACCGGCAATGCCCCCTTGCGTACGATCCGTTTGGCGTCTCTGCCTTTGTGCGCCGCGCCACTGACATCGTCCAACCAGACAATCGCGCCGGTCGGACAACGTTCCACCGCCAACCTGCTGGCCAAGCCGTTCTTGGCGTAGTCGATGACCGCAAGGTTGTTGTCGATCGTGATCAACCCTTCGGGCGCATCGGCGGCACAACGGCCACAGGCGGTGCACAACACGGCGCACTCGGCCTCGGCCTGCTCATCTTTCTCAAGGTTCTTGCAGGCCACCCAGAGCTGGTGACTGATCGCATGCAGCGAAAACAGATCGCGAGGACAGATCTCGACACAATCGCCGCAGGCCGTGCAACGCTCGACATCCACCACCGGCAGATCGTTCTGATTCATCGCCAGTGCATTGAACTCGCATACCTTGGCGCAATCGCCCAGGCCGAGACACCCCCAGGCACAGCCCTTACCGCCGCCGGCGACCATCGCCGCGGCGCGACAGCTGTCCAGTCCGACATAGCTCGCGTGACGTTGCGCAACGTTGCTGCCGCCGGCACATGCCAGCCGGGCGACACGCCGCTCCTGGCTGCCGAGTTCGACACCCAGAAAATTGGCAATCACCTGGTTGCCCTCTTTCGAATTGACGGTGCACAGCGCCGGCTGCAATTCGCCGCTGACCAGCTTCTCGGCGAACGCGCGGCATCCGGCTGTGCCGCAGGAGCCGCAGTTGGCGCTTGGCAACAGCGCCTCGACCTGATCGATGCGCGGATCTTCGTAGACATAGAGACGGCGGTTGGCGACGGCAAGAATGCCGGCCAACAGCAGACCGAGCACGGCCATAAAGCCGACGGCGGTCAGCAGATCGGGAAACAAGGCCATGTGCTGCGGTTCAACTGCATTTCGCTCAACACCGTGCACCCCGCGTTTGGAATCAACATGCGCGTGCCACCTCGGGGCCAATTCGACCTGGAAAATCGTTCGATACGGTACGCGGTTTACGACACATCCGCGTCGTATGATGACTCTACTTATGTAAACACCGTACGCGGATTCTTGTATTAATCTGGATCAAGGGTTGAGCAATGCCGCTGTGAATTTCAAACGACATAAGGGCTTTCGCTACACCTTGTTTACTTTGCTGATGCGGGCATAAACAAAGACAATCTTTGTGTCATCAAACAGACACCGATGCACCGCGAACGCGCGGCTCTCAGTACATGCGATGGCGAAACAACCAACCGGCAATGGCCAGCGAGACGACACCGATTACGGCCATCGGCCAGAACTGCTCGAACAACAAGCCATACGAATCGCCGCGCAGGAACACGCCACGCAGAATCACCATGAAGTAGCGCATCGGGTTGATCAGCGTCAGCTGCTGAACGATATCCGGCATGTTGTCGATCGGGGTCGCAAAGCCCGACAGGATCACCGCCGGCACGGCGAACAGAAAGGCGCCGAGAATCCCCTGCTGCTGAGTCACGGCGAACGAAGAGATCATCAGTCCGATGCCCACCGCAGACAGCAGGAACAGCAGCACGCCGAGATACAAGGCACCGAGACTGCCACGCAGCGGCACCTCGAACCACAGTACGACCAGCACCAGGATGAAGGTCGCCTCGACCAGCCCGATCAACATCCCGGGGATGGATTTTCCGATCAGGATCTCGATCGGCCGCAGCGGCGTGACCAGCAACTGATCGAACGTGCCGGCCTCGCGTTCGCGGGCGACCGACAGACTGGTTACCACCGTGGTGATGATCAACGCCATCAGGCCAACGATGCCCGGCACGATGAACCAGCGCGATTCGAGGTTCTCGTTGTACCACGGACGGATCTCGAGCGTGGCTGGCGGGCTCGGTCGACCATGTTGCTTGGCCCAAGTCACATTGAAATCGATCAGGATCGAGCGGACGTAGCTCAACGCAAGCAGCGCCGTGTTCGAGTTGCGGCCGTCGATGATGACCTGCACCGCGCCGGTATCGCCACGCAACAGTGTTTCGCTGAAACGCGGCCCGATGCGCAAGACCATTAGCGCATCCTTGTTGTCGATCAGCGGCGCGATCTGCGCATCATGCTCGACCTGCGCAATCAACTCGAAGTGCGGCGATCCTGTCATCTTGGCGATCAGTTCGCGCGATGCCGCGCTGCGATCCTGGTCGTAAACCGCGATCGCGAGGTTGTTGAGATCGAAGGTCGCGGCGTAGCCGAATACCAACAATTGCGCGATCGGCGGACCGATCAACACGATGCGACTCTTCTTGTCGCGCAGGATCGCCAGCAGCTCTTTGACGATCAAGGCAAAGATGCGTCGCCAGGCCGTCATGCATCCAACCTCTTGTGCATCTTGCGCCGTGCGATCCCCAAGAAGATCAACGCCATTACAATCAGTGCGACGCAGTTACTGAGAATGATCGGCCAGATGTCGCCGGCGAGAAACACCGTCTGCAAAATGGCAACGAAATACCGCGCCGGGACGATATGCGTGATGATCTGCACAACCTCGGGCATCGAGCTGATCTGAAAGATGAACCCCGACAACAGAAAGGCCGGCAGGAAGGTGGCGATCATCGAGATCTGCCCGGCGACGAACTGGTTCTTGGCGACCACCGAGATCAGCAGGCCCAGCCCCAGCGCCACCAGCATGAACAACGCCGACGATACCGCCAGCGCCCAGAACGATCCGCGCAGCGGCACATCGAACTGCCACAGCGCCATCGCCACGCTGACCAGCATGCCGCCCATGCCGAGCACGAAATACGGCACCAGTTTGCCGACCACCAGTTCGCCCAGGCGGATCGGCGTGACCATCAGTGCCTCCATCGTGCCGCGTTCCCATTCACGCGCGACCACCATCGAGGTCAACATCGCGCCGATCAAGGTCATGATCACCGCGATCAATCCCGGCACCAGGAAATTGCGGCTGCGTACCGCGGCGTTGAACCAGATACGCGGTTCGAGCGTGACCGGCATGGTCATCTCGACGCCCTTGGAGCGCGCATAGCTGAACAACCATGCCTGCCACACGCCCTGGATATAGCCCTCGGTGATCCTCGCCTGGTTGGCATCGACCCCGTCAATGATCACGCCGATCGGCGCATCGCCCCGCTCACTGAAGTTCGCGCGCAGCCAGACGATGCCGCGCACGATACGTTCGTCGAACGCGCGCTGCGCCTGCTGCACATTGTTGAACATCATCGGTTCGAAGTATTCGGAATGGCCGAAGGCCGCAACCAGGCTGGCAGTGCTGGCGTCCGGCTGCTCGACGACCATCGCCAGCGGCACACTGCGCGCATCGAGCGACACGCCATAGCCGAACAGCAGTAGCAGCACGACCGGCATGACAAAAGCAATCGCAATGCTCGACGGGTCACGCAGGATCTGCCAGCTCTCCTTGCGGATCATGCCGCGCAGACGCATGCGAGCCGCTTTGTTCACGCCGACTCTCCTCGCGCTGCGGCATGTGCCTCGATCAGACCGATGAAGGCGTCCTCCATCGTCGGATCGGGGTGCGCCGGATTGCGGAAACGCGCCTTCATCTCCATCGGCGTGCCTTCGGCGAGCACTTCGCCGTCGGCCATGATCACCAGGCGATCGCAGTAGTTCGCCTCGTCCATGAAATGCGTGGTGACCAACACCGTGACGCCCGATTCGGCCAGGGCATTGATGCGTTGCCAGAATTCACGCCGCGCAAGCGGGTCGACGCCCGAGGTCGGTTCGTCGAGAAACAGGATATCCGGTTCGTGCATCAACGCTGCGGCCATCGCCAGGCGTTGCTTGAAGCCGAGCGGCAGGTCGCGACTGTTCTGATCGGTGTGCGGGCTCAACTCGAAGGCATCGAGCGCCCAGGCGATACGCTGTTTCGCCCGCGAGCCGCCCAAACCATAGGCGGCAGCGAAGAAGCGCAGGTTCTGCACGACCGTGAGATCGCCGTACAAGGCGAAGCGCTGCGCCATGTAACCGAGCCGCGCACGCGCCTGCGCACCGGTATGCCGCAGGTCGACGCCGGCCACATGCACCTCGCCGGCGGATACCGGCAACAGACCGCACAGCATGCGAAACGTGGTCGACTTGCCGGCCCCATTGGCACCGAGCAGGCCGAAGATCTCGCCGCGCCGCACCTCGAAGTTCACGTTGCGCACCGCGTAGAAGTCGCCAAAACGGCGTTGCAGATCGCGCACCTCGATCATTGCCCCGTCACCGTCGACCGGGTTGGCGTCGAGTTGCATGGCGTGCATCGACGCACCCTCGGCAGCGTGCATGGCATCGTCGTGCAGTGTCGCGATAAAGGCATCCTCGAAGATCGGCGATGTCGCCTCGGCCTGCAGGGCGTACCCGTCTTCGCCCAGCGACGACAAGTCCGGCAGGCCGTCCGCCGATGTGACGACGCGCACCAGGTCGCCTTCGATAATCGCGTCGATGATCCCCGGTGTGGCGCTCAGGCGCGCCTGCAGCTTGCGTTTGCTGATGTTCGGCGCCGCCACGCGAAACGTGCGGCCGCGCATCGGCTCGCTGAAGTGCTGCGGGGTGCCGTGCCCCAGGCGCCGGCCGGCATGCATCAGGATCACCTCGTCGCAGCGCTCGGCCTCGTCGAGATAGGCGGTGCTGAGCAGCACCGTCATGCCCTGTTCGTTGACCTGGCGGTAGATGATCTTCCACAGCTCGCGGCGTGATACCGGATCGACACCGACCGTCGGCTCGTCCAACACCAGCAGGCGCGGCGGCCTGACCAGCGTACAGGCCAGCCCGAGTTTCTGTTTCATACCGCCGGAAAGACGGCCCGCCAGTCGGCCGGTGAACGGACCGAGGCCGGTCATGTGCATCAGTTCGGCGTAGCGCTCCGGCCGCAGCGCCTGGTCGACGCCTTGCAGGTCGGCGTACAGATCGAGGTTCTGCTGCACGCTCAGGTCTTCGTACAGGCCGAAGCGTTGTGGCATGTAACCGACTGACGCCTGCACCTCGAGCGGGTTGCGCGTCACGTCGATTCCCAGGACATCGATCGCACCTTCATCGGCCTTCAGCAGGCCGACTGCAAGACGCATCAAGGTCGTCTTGCCGGCACCGTCCGGACCGATCAGGCCGGTCACCTTGCCGGCGGCAACGCACACGTCCACCGAACGCAACGCGGGGATCACCCGGTCGTCTACCTGAAACGACTTGCTGACGCCCTCGAACGACAAGGCTGTGCCGTCCACATCACTCAACCTGCGAACGGGCGCAGTCCGGCGGCGCCTGCCCGTCTTGCGCCGGTGTCTGCGTCTGCTCCTGCGCAATGGCGATCGTCACGGTCGCCGGCATACCGAGGCGCAGCTCACCCTGCGGGTTACACACGAACACCCGCACCTGGTACACCAAGCGGGTGCGCAACTCGGTGGTCTCGACGTTCTTCGGCGTGAACTCGGCAGTCGGCGAGACATAGCCCACCCAGCCGGTGTATTGCTTGTCGGGGAAACTATCGGTGGTGATCACCGCCGAGGTGCCGAGCACCAGCTTGCCGAGTACCGTTTCGGGTGCATAGGCGCGCACCCAGACCGGATCGGTCAACGCCAGCGTCAGCACCGGCGTCTGCGGCGACACCATGTCGCCCGGCTGCAGAATCCGGTTGCGGATCACACCGTCGGCCGGGGCATGCAACTCGGTATCGGCGAGCACCTCTTCGGCAAGTTCGAGTTGCGCCTTGTCGGCCATCAGCATCGCCCTGGCCTCTTCGATGTCTTCGGCGCGCGGCCCTTCTTCGGCCAGCGCCAGCGCCGCCTCCGCAACCTTCAGGTTGGCCCGCGCAGTGTTCAGCGCGGCCTGGGCATCGTCGAGCGCCTGCGCCGAAGCGGCCTGCCGGCGTGAAAGATCACGCGTACGTTCGTAGGTCGCGCGCGCGTCGGCAAGGCGCGCATCGGCCGCGGCGACATTGGCCGTAGCCTGCCGGATCTCTTCCGGGCGACTGCCGGCAAGCAGCCTCGCCAGCGCCGCCTCGCGCGCCTTGACCCGGGCTGCGGCAGCATTCACCTCGGCCTGACGGCGCGACCGGTGCAAGGTCGCCAGCAACTGCCCTTTGCGCACCCGGTCGCCTTCCTGCACCAGCACCTGGTGAATGTGTTCGTTGTTGTTGAAGGCCAGATCGGTTTCGCGGATATCGACGTTGCCGTACAACACCAGGTCGCTCGACGCATCCACCGGATTTTCGGCGAAGTACCACCAAGCCGCAGCACCCAATGCTGCGACCAGCAGCAACCCCAAGATCGGTTTCTTCACACTGTTGTCCTTTGCTTACTGCCATCCGGCGTCTGCCGACGACGCCCCCAACACGCGGCTGCCGTTGCGCGCGCCTTGCATTGGAAACCACCACGTTCTCTTTCGTTCATACGCCGGCGAGACGGTAGCCGCAAGTTGATCGGTCAATAAATGGCGACCTCGTGCCGCCGGCATTTCCAGACCAAGCGTCGCAAAGCGCGACACGCCGCGTTGCACTGTGCGTCGCCCGGCTCACAGTCGGCACGAACAGCCATGCCGATACGCTTGCGCAGCGCCACGCCATATTCCCGGCGAAATTTGTGCGAATGGCGATGGCATGTTTTCTGCTGCCAGCTGTTCTATATCGCACGTAACTCAACCAGCAAGTCACATAAAGAAAAGAGACGGAGAATTCGACCTATGCGCTTGAGAAGCACCTACGCCATCGCGATAGTCGTAGCGGTACATGCCGGCGGTACCGCAGCGGCCGATAAAGACGGCGCCACACTCTACCAGGAAAAAACCTGTATCTCGTGCCACGGGGCAGAAGGCAGAGCGCCGGTGTTGCCGGTGTACCCCAAGCTTGCCGGGCAGAACGCCGATTACCTGTATCAGCAGCTACAGGACATCAAGTCGGAAGCCCGCAAAAACGCCATGACGGCGGCCATGACGGGCATCATGCAGAACGTCAACGACGACGAGATGCGCATCATCGCCGACTGGCTGGGCTCCCTGCAGCGTTGACGGCGAGACGATTGTCACTTGGGCGGCACAAAAGTGTTCAACTTCGCTACCGGACGGGGACAAACGACAGGCCGGCAATCGGCGGCGATGTCGCTCCCAAGGGCACCGCAGGGGTTGGCATCAGACGTGCTTGCTAAATACACCGGGAACCCAGACGTTTTGACATCGTCTAAACTAAAGTGCCGATGCAGTATCCGGTAGCATTCATCAACAACCGAGGATATCGAAAATGAAGTGGAGCACCCCAACCTTCGAAGATCTGCGTCTTGGCTTCGAGATCAATCTGTATATCAATAACCGTTAATATTCTGCGCCCGTCCGGTCCGGGTCACTATCCGGAGCCGGACGAGCCAACAACAAGAGCCGTTGCAGCAAGCGGCCGATTCATCCCGACTTTCCAGAATCATTGCGCTGAATCGAACAGCGGATCGGTCACACAGCGCCGGACTAACGCAGGCACATCATGCGGATTCGCATACTAGGCTCGGCCGCCGGCGGCGGTTTCCCGCAATGGAACTGCAACTGCGACAATTGCCGAGGCGTACGCGAAGGAAGCATCGCAGCCAAGCCACGCAACCAATCTTCGATTGCCATCAGCGCGAATAACGAAGATTGGGTTTTGTTCAATGCCTCGCCCGATATCCGCGCCCAGATCGAATCATTTCCGGCCCTGCAGCCGGCACGCGCTCACCGCGACACGGCTATCGCCGCGATCCTGTTGGTCGACGCGCAGATTGATCACACCACCGGCCTGCTGCTGCTACGCGAACACACCAAGCCTTGGGATGTTTATTGCACCGCGGCCGTCAAAGAAGATCTGACCACCGGCTTTCCGATCTTCAACATCCTCGAGCATTTTCGCGGTGTGAACTGGCACCCGGTTGCAACCGACGAAACGCCGTTCACGATGCCGCAGGCTGCGGGTATCGAGTTCACCGCCGTACCGCTGAAGAGCGAGGCACCGCCCTACTCGCCGCATCGCCACAATACCGTGCCGGGCGACAACATCGGCGTGCGGGTGCGCGACCTGTCGACAGGCAAGAACCTGTTCTATGCGCCGGGCCTGGGCGAGATCGACGAACACATCGAACACTATATGCGCGATGCCGACTGCGTACTGGTCGACGGCACCTTGTGGACCGACGATGAGATGATCCGCGGCGGCTTCAGCAACAAGCGCGGCATCGATATGGGCCATCTGGACCAATCCGGCGACGGCGGCATCGTCGAGCGTCTGCGTCGCTTGGATCGGCCGCGCAAGGTCCTCATCCATATCAACAACACCAATCCGATACTGAACGAACAGTCGGCGCAGCGGCAGTCGCTGCACGACGCCGGCATCGAAGTGGCCGAGGATGGCATGGAGATAACATTGTGAATGCGACCGCACCGCTGAACTCGGGCGACGACGCGCCCTGGACACGCGAGGAATTCGAAAAACGGATTCGCGCCAAGGAGCGTTACTACCATATCAACCACGAGTTTCATCAGCGCATGAACTCGGGGCAACTCGACGAGGAAGCCATCCGCGGCTGGGTAGCCAATCGCTTCTACTACCAGACGACCATCCCACAAAAAGACGCCGCGATTATGGCCAACTGCCCCGACCGCGACGTGCGCCGGCAATGGGCGCAACGCATCATCGATCACGACGGCACCGAAGGCGATGAAGGTGGCATCGAGGCCTGGCTACTGCTCGGCGAGGCCGTCGGCCTCAAGCGCGAAGACCTGTGGTCACACCGTTTTCTATTGCCGGGCGTTAAGTTCGCCATCGACGCCTACCTCAACTTCGCGCGCCAACAGCCATGGGAGGTCGCGGCAAGCTCATCGCTGACCGAACTGTTTGCGCCGACCATCCATCAATCGCGGCTGGACAACTGGCCGAAGCACTATCCGTGGATCGACGAGCGCGGCTACCAGTATTTCCGCAAGCGGCTGAAGGAGGCGCGCCGCGATGTCGAGCACGGCCTGTCGATCACGCTCGACTACTACCGCACGCGCGAGCAACAGGAACGCATGCTGCAGGTGCTGCAGTTCAAACTCGACATCCTGTGGACCATGCTCGATTGCATGTGGATGGCCTACATCGAAAAGCGCCCGCCGTACCATAACGTCGAGGGCACAGCATGAGCACCGAGTTTGCACCCGGCGATGTACCGGTCATGGCACCGACCTTCCGCCTGCAATGGGAGGATGCACAGAACGCCTACGTCATTCTCTACCCGGAGGGCATGATCAAACTCAATCCTGCCGCCGGCGAGATCCTCAGCCGTTGCAACGGCGAACACACAGTTGCCAGCTTGATCGACGATCTGGAAAAACAGTTTCCCGAAGCCGATGGTCTGCGCAACGATGTCTTCAACTTTCTAGGCACTGCTCATGAGCACCAGTGGATCCGAAAATCTGCCTAACCCCTACTGGCTGCTCGCCGAGCTGACCTACAAGTGTCCATTGCAATGCCCGTATTGCTCGAATCCGGTGGACATCGCCAAGTTCGACTCTGAACTGAGCACGGACGACTGGAAACGCGTGTTTCGTGAGGCGCGCAAGATGGGCGCGGTGCAGCTCGGTTTCTCCGGTGGCGAACCGTTGGTGCGCGACGATCTCGAGGAACTGATCGCCGAGGCCCATCAACTGGGTTTTTATACCAACCTGATCACGTCGGGTGTCGGCATGGACGAGGCGCGTATCCGCGCCTTCAAGCAGGCCGGACTCGACCACATTCAGATCAGCTTCCAGGCGAGCAACGAAGAGATCAACAACCACATCGCGCGCAACGATTCATTCCAGCACAAGCTGGCGATGGCGCGCCTGGTCAAGAACTACGACTACCCGATGGTGCTGTGCTTCGTGCTGCACCGGCAGAACACCGATCAGATCGAAGAGATCATCAACTTCGCACACTCGCTCGAAGCCGACTATGTCGAACTGGCGACCACGCAGTACTACGGTTGGGCGTTGAAGAACCGCGATCAGTTGTTGCCCACACTCGACCAGGTTCAGCGGGCCGAAGCCGTTGCACATGAATACCAGAAGAAACTCGACGGCAAGATGCGCATCCTGTACGTCGTACCGGACTATTACGAAGATCGACCCAAGCCGTGTATGCGCGGCTGGGGCGGCATCTTCCTCGCGGTGGCGCCGGATGGCACTGCCCTGCCCTGCCATGCCGCCGGTATCCTGCCGGGCCTGGAGTTTCCCAACGTGCGCGAACACTCGATCGAATGGATCTGGCGCGATTCGCCGGACTTCAACAAGTTTCGCGGCGAAGACTGGATGAGGGAACCGTGCCGCACCTGCCCGGAGCGGGCCAAGGATTACGGCGGCTGTCGCTGCCAGGCCTACCTGATGACCGGCGATGCGACCAACGCCGATCCGGTATGCAGCAAATCGCCGCATCACGCCGAACTGCAGCAACGTGTGTCGGGCATCCATGCCGAACACCGTGAGGGCAACGTCGCGCCAATCGTGTTCCGCAATATGCGCAACTCAAAACGGATCATCTCGGGCGAGCTCTGATCGCATCGCCAACAGGCGCGATGCCGGGAGGCGTCACGCTCGCAGGCAGTCGGTTTCCTGAACCAGCGCGTCGATCATCGCCGGCTCGATCTGCAGATGGCCGGCATTGGGCACAATGTTCAGGCGCGACACCGGCAAACGACGGTGCAGTGCCCAGGCCCCTTCCACGGGGCACACCAGGTCGCGCCGGCCGTGGACGATCACAATACGCATCTCCGCCAATGAATCGATGTCGTCCAGTAGCGGCGATGCGTCGACAAAATAGCGATTGAACGCATAGTGCGTTTCGATCCGTGTCTTTGCCAGCAGGCGCTGTTCATCCTGCGGCTCGGCGCTATCCATTTCGCCCAGCGTCCAGGTCACCAGTCGATCGGCCCACGTCACCCAACGCACAGCCCAATGCAATGCGACCCCGGTGTCGGCACCGTGAATGTGCTGGTGATAGGCGTCGATGACGCCGGCAACGGTTGGGGCTGAGATATCGGCAACGAACTGCTCATAGGCATCGGGAAAGAAACGCGCAGCGCCGCTGTCGCCGAAGAACCACGCCAGGTCTTCGCTCCTGGCAAGAAAGACGCCGCGCAGCACCATCGATGCAACCGACTCGGGATAACGCCGGGCATAAAACACGGCCAGGGTTGCGCCCCATGATCCCGCGAAAACCTGCCACCGCGCGATCGCCAGCCGCGTTCGAATCGTCTCGAGATCTCCGGCCAGCGATTCAATGTCGTTGTGCTCGGTGCTTCCCAATGGCCGCGAGCGACCGCAGCCGCGCTGATCCAGCAAGATGATGCGGTAATGCGACGGATCGAAGAAACGGCGATGTACCGGATTACAGCCTGAACCCGGACCGCCGTGCAGGAAAACAACCGGCTCTCCAGCCGGGTTGCCGCACTGCTCGACGTACACCTGATGACCCTCGCCCACGTCGATGTGTTCTGCGAGATACGGGTCAATAGCGGGATACAACTCGTGCATGACTCACCCTAACGCGACTGCCGGAAAGTACAAAGAAAAATCCCCGAAATTCACCGGTGTCACCCCCGTGACACAACCTGGTGACAGGTGCATAGGCCTTGGCGCGGCCGCCATATGACAGGCTCGTCGGTGCACGATTTGCGCAATGCGTCAAAACAACGGCGACACCGCAGCACGCGTCGATGAGGACACGACTTATCGCTCCATTTTCTTTTTTTATTAAGGGCTTATCCGCTTGCCCCGCGATTCGCCAGCGGTGAGTGAACATACGGTCGCCGCTTTCATTACGACGTCCACCGCCCGACCGATGAACTGGCACGGTTGCTGCCTTTGCATTGTCGGTGGCCCGAATACGCCGTCCGGGACGCGGTGGTTTATTCGACGCAAATTAAAAACGCACGGGCTACGGGAGGGGGAAAACGGTACCGAGCGTGAAATCAGCAGCACATCGGTTTCACGGTCAAGTGTCGGGTACAGGTGTCGGTGACGCCGGTACGCATCAATACGATTTCCCACAGAAAAAGTATTCACCAGAGAGGCACGACCAACATGATGCGACTTAAAACTACAGCGGCGGCAGCCATGGCTGCCATCGCGTTCGGCTCCTCCGGCACCGCTTTTGCGAATGCCGAGTTGCTGAAGATGCAGGAGAACCCCAACGACTGGGTAATGCAGAACGGCGACTACGCCAGCACGCGATATAGCAAACTCAATCAGATCAACGCCGACAACGTCAAAGACCTCAAGGTGGCCTGGACCTTCTCCACCGGCGTTCTGCGCGGCCATGAAGGTGGTCCGCTGGTGATCGGCGATGTCATGTACATCCATGCGCCCTTCCCCAACACCGTCTTTGCCCTCGACCTCAAGAACGAAGGCAAGATCCTCTGGAAATACGAACCACGCCAGGACACCAGCGTCATCCCCGTGATGTGTTGTGACACCGTAAACCGTGGTGTCGCGTATGGTGATGGCAAGATCTTCCTGTACCAGGCCGATGCCACGCTGGTCGCACTCGATGCCAAGAGCGGCGAGAAAGTCTGGTCGGTCTCCAACGGCGATCCCAAGAAGGGTGAAACCGGTACCAGCGCTCCGATGGTTGTCAAAGACAAGGTGTACGTCGGTATCTCCGGTGGTGAGTTCGGTGTACGCGGCCACCTGACCGCCTACAACATCAAAGACGGCAAGCAGGCCTGGCGCGGTTACTCCATGGGTCCGGACTCCGACACCCTGATGGATCCGCAGAAGACCACCCATCTCGGCAAGCCGGTCGGCAAAGACTCCGGCACCGCTACCTGGGAAGGCGACCAGTGGAAGATCGGCGGTGGTACGACCTGGGGTTGGTACTCTTACGATCCGGATCTGAACCTCGTGTACTACGGCAGCGGTAACCCGAGTACCTGGAACCCGGTACAACGTCCCGGTGACAACCGCTGGTCGATGACCATCTGGGCACGTGATGCCGACACCGGTATGGCCAAGTGGGTCTACCAGATGACGCCGCACGATGAGTGGGACTACGACGGCATCAACGAAATGATCCTGGTCGACAAAGAGATCGGCGGCAAGATGCGCAAGGCGCTCGTGCACTTCGATCGTAACGGCTTTGCCTACACCATGGACCGCGAGAACGGTGAGCTGCTGGTTGCCGAGAAGTACGACCCTGCCGTCAACTGGGCTACCCATGTCGATATGGAGACCGGCCGTCCGCAGGTCGTCGCGAAGTATTCGACCCACCAGAACGGCGAAGACGTCAACAGCACCGGCATCTGCCCGGCGGCACTCGGTACAAAAGACCAGCAGCCGGCAAGCTACTCGCCGAAAACCGGTGTGTTCTATGTACCGACCAACCACGTCTGCATGGACTATGAGCCGTTCCAGGTCTCATACACGGCCGGCCAGCCTTACGTTGGCGCAACGCTGAGCATGTACCCTGCACCGGGCGGCGACCACCTGGGCAACTTCATTGCCTGGGACGCCGACAAGGGCAAGATCCTGTGGTCCAACCCTGAGCAGTTCTCGGTATGGAGCGGCGCGCTGTCGACCGCTGGCGATGTCGTGTTCTACGGCACGCTCGAGGGCTACCTCAAGGCAGTCGATGCCAACACCGGCAAGGAACTGTACAAGTTCAAGACCCCGTCGGGCATCATCGGCAACGTCAACACCTACATGCACAACGGCAAGCAGTACATCGCCGTGTTGTCGGGACTCGGTGGCTGGGCCGGCATCGGTATGGCTGCTGGCCTCGAAGATCCGACCGCCGGTCTCGGTGCAGTCGGTGCCTACGCGTCACTGAGCGAGTACACCCAGCTCGGTGGCCAGTTGACCGTGTTCGAACTGCCTGACTAAGACCTGTCTGCAAAGCGCAACCGCCGCCCCTCGAGGGCGGCGGTATTCACAAAAGAACGCATACCCAGATTCAGGATTCGAGGGACAACATGGGACTTGAAAGCAGCATCAAACATGTCGCCGCTGCCGCCATCATCGGTGGCAGTCTGTTCGCCGGCAGCTCGCTGGCCGTATCAGATTCCGACGGCGACTATCGCGAATTCACCTTCAACGCCGATACGCCTTATTTCTTTCAGGACGGCAAAGTCGACTTCGGTACCTATAACGGTTTCCGCCGGTATCATTCCGAATGCCACGTGTGTCACGGGCCGGCCGGCCTCGGCAGTTCTTATGCGCCGGCATTGATCAAATCGATGGACGTCATGGACTTCGCCAAGTTCGTCGACGTCGTGGTACGCGGCAAGCAGGACGGCACGCTGGTCATGCCGAGCTTTGCCGACAACATGAACGTACTGCCCTACCTCGACGATATCTATGCCTATCTGAAGGCTCGCGCGGACGGTGCGATACCCGGTGCCACCCGCCCGGCGAAGTTCCCCAAGGTCAAATAGTGACCACCGCCGGTGAAAGCTGAGGCATTACAGAGTACCTCGCGGCCCGGCCCCTTCTTCCTGCTGGGATGGGGGCTGGGTCTCTTACTCTTAGGGCTGGGCGTGTGTGCATCGCCGGCCGACCGCGAGGGGCGGAATACCGAATACCTTGCGGTTTGCGGTGACGCCAACAACCTGCCGTTTTCGAACGACAAGATGGAAGGTTTCGAAAACCGTATCGCGCAGTTGATCGCGACGAAACTCGACCGCCCCCTGCACTATCGCTGGTGGCCGCAGAGTATCGGTTTCGTACGCAACACGCTGCGCACCCGCCTCTGCGATCTTGTCATGGGCGTGACGTCGGTCAACGAGATGGTGCAGAACAGCAACCCCTATTACCGTTCCGTGTATTGCCTGGTACAAAGGGCCGACGAACCTCTGGTTACCGGCCTCGACGATCCCGCCTTGCGCGACAAGAAGCTCGGCATCGTAGCCGGTACGCCGCCGGCGACCCTGCTGACGCGTTACGACCTAATGGACCAGACCAAGCCCTACCAGCTCACCGTCGATACGCGACACTTCTCGCCGGCGCGTGAAGCGGTCAACGACGTGGCCTCCGGCGATATCGATGTCGCCGTGATTTGGGGGCCCATTGCCGCCTATGCCGCGGCACGCCATTCACCACCACTGAAGGTAACCCCACTCCCCGCCAAGGTCGATGGCGTCGAATTGGCGTTCAATGTCTCGATGGGGCTGCGCCACCGCGAGCGCCAATGGAAGCATCAGGTCAACAGTCTGATCGAGCAGCTGAAGCCGGAGATCGAACACATTCTGTTCGAATACCAGGTTCCGTTGCTGGGTCAGGACAATCACGTGATAGCCGATCCGAATGTTCAGCTATCCGGCACCCTATGACGTGCGGGCGATTCCACCGGTATCGCGACGTCACACTGTGTTCCTCCTTATGTCTGCTCTTCGCGGTCGCTCCCATGGCCGACGGGCAGACATCTTTTTTTTCCACCGACGGCTACCGCATTGCTGATTTCAGGGCACCTGTGCCCGATACGGTTCCCGGCGGCGAGACCATCCACACCGACACCGTCAGGCAATTGCTGGCTCAGGAGACCGGGCGGCCGTTGCTGGTCGACGTCATGCCCAGCCCGCCGAAGCCGAAGAACCTCAGCCCCACCGCCCTGTGGCTGCCGCCGCCACGTCAGCACATACCCGGGTCGGTATGGCTACCGAACGTTGGCTTCGGACGCCTCTCGGATGAACTCGAAGACTACTTTCGCAGTCAATTGGCGTTGCTGACCCGGGGAGACGACCGCCAGGCGATCATCTTTTATTGCCAGGCGGATTGCTGGATGTCATGGAACGCAACACAACGCGCTGCATCCTACGGCTACAAGAACGTGATGTGGTTTCCGGAGGGCAATGACGGCTGGCAAGCGGCCGACCTGCCGTTCGCAGTGGCCTCTCCTGTCCCGATGAAATAGCGGCTGCGCAGTCAGCGCGTGCTGACCAGCCGGTAGAATCAGGTCACTCCAGCTGGTAGGCAATACTGCGGGCGAGTTCGCCGAGCTTCTGCTCGAGCACGCGAGGCCGCGTACACAAGAAAGGTATCGTGCGCTCTCGATCGTCGAACACCCGTTGTTCGATGTCGACCTGCTTGCGCAAGGCACTCAGCTTTTCGCCGGCTTGCGCCGACGGATCGTTCTCCAGCCTGACCATCTCCACCAAGTGCGCGTCGAGCTTCTCGGCCCGCTGCTGCTGATCACGTGCATAGCGGAGAATTCCGTTGTTCAGTTTGCGCCGGTCTGCATTGAGTGACTGCCAGACACCGGCAAACAACAGGGTCAGCTTGCCATTGCGCTCGGCCGGCGGCTGCTGCTTGGCGAAGGCCTCGATGGCCGGTTCGGCATCGGCCGCCGCCGCTCGCCGGGCGGTCAATTGTCTGACCAGGGCCTCGACATCAGCTTGTTGGCGCCATTGGTCGAGCACGCCGTCGATGTTGGGACCATCCCATACCACGGCCGCCGATACTTCCGGCACATACACCTGCTCACACGGCCAGTCGCGTTCCTCCGACGCGCTGACGACATGACTGGTCAGCAGCAACAGCAAACCGGTGGTGAGTGTCGTCGAACGTTTTCTTCTGTGTTTCGTCATCGGCGTGTTTTCTCGAAGGGTTGTCTGTCAGCGTTTGCGCTTGATCAGTTCGCGTGCGGGATCGTAGCCATAGATCGATGCCCCCAGGAAGACGATGAGTGCACCAACGACCCATGCCAGGGCCTCCCAGTTGACTTGACCATAAAGCGCGAAGCGAATCAGTTCGACAGCCGACGTGAAAGGGTTGTACAGACAGATCTGGTACAAGGGCACGCTCGCGTCGCGAATGCGCCACAAGGGGTAGAGCGCGGAGGATGCAAAGAACATCGGGAAGATCACGAAGTTCATCACCCCGGCGAAGTTCTCGAGCTGGCGGATCATCGACGACAGGAACAAACCAAGCGCGCCCAGCATCAAACCCGACAACAACAGCGCCGGAAAGACCGCCAGGTAACCGATGGGCGGCGGTTGTACGTCCCATAGCCAGGCGATCGCCAGAAACAGATAGACCTGCAGCATCGCGACCAACGTGGTTGCCGTGAGCTTGCACACCAGCAGGTACCAGCGTGGAAACGGGCTGACCATCAACAGCCGCATGCTGCCCATCTCACGGTCGTAGACCATCGACAACGAGCCCTGCATACCACTGAACAGCAACACCATCGCCGCAAGCCCGGGCGTGATGTATTCCTCGTAGAGGATGTAGGTCTCGTACGGCGGAATGATCGAGACGCCGAGAATCGAGCGAAAGCCCGCGGCGAAGATGAACAGCCACACCAGGGGCCGCACCAGGGCGCCGAAGAAGCGCTCGCGCTGGTGGATAAAACGCAGCGCCTCGCGCTTGAAGATCCCCAGCAGGCAGCGCGTATATTGAACGACGGTCACGCGGCGCGATCCCGTGTCAGTGTGTTGAAGGCCTGCTCGACAGTCGCCGCGCCGGTATCGCGCAGCAGGGCTTCCGCGGTCGCCTGTTTCAACACCTCGCCCTGGTGCAACACGACGACCAGATCGTCGCTATCGACTTCGTCGACCAGGTGCGTCGCCCACAGCACACCGACGCCGCGCTCACGACATTCTTGACGTACCTGCTGCAGAATCGCGTGGCGACTGTGAATATCCAGCCCTACCGTCGGCTCGTCGGCCAGCAACAAACGCGGTTGATGGACCAGGGCACGCGCCAGCTCCAAGCGACGGCGCTGACCGCCGCTCAATTGACGCACCTTGTCGCCCGCCCGGTCGGCCAGGCCGATGTCGTTCAACGCGGCTGCGATGCGCTGTTCGGCGAGCGCCGGCGCCATGCCCTGCAGCACTGCAAAGTATCGCAGGTTCTGCATCAGGCTCAGATCAAGGTCGAGCGTCGGCTGCTGAAAAACAACGCCCAACTGCGCCAGTGCCGCGCGCCCATCGGTTCGCAGATCGTGACCCAGGATCTCGATGCGTCCCTGGCGGTACAAAAACAGACGGGTCAGCAACGAGAACAGCGTGGTCTTGCCCGCACCGTTGACGCCCAGCAGTACGCAGAAGCGGCCCGGCGGCACCTGGAACGAGACATCCTGCAGCACCTTGCGCTGCCCGTAAGCGAATGCAACGCCCTCGATGTCGAGCGCCGGGCCGACCTCGGCAGACGGATCGTTCAAGGTGCGACCACCACACCCCACGGCAACCGACCCACCGGTACGGTCTTGCGCACACGCAATTTTTCGAGATCGACCACCGACATATCGTTGCTCACACCATTGGTCGTGAACAGACGCGAGCCATCCGGAGAGAACGCCAGGTTCCATACCCGTTGCCCGACCAGCAGGTACTTCTCGACTTCCAACGTCTCGGTATCGATCACCGCCACCCGCGCGGCCGGTCCAAGCGCGACGAACGCGCGCTTGCCGTCGTCTGAGATCACGATGCCGACCGGCTGAATCGACTCGGCGCGAATCCCCGGTATCTCGAAGCCGATTTTTTTGGTGATGATCTTGCTCTCGACATCGATCACGCTGACCGTACCGCCGATCTCTGAAGATACCCACACCTGGCGACTGTCCGGCGTGAACTGCGCGACACGCGGCCGCTGATCGACCAATACGTTGGCGACGACCTCGTTGCTCGAAAGGTCGATGAAATGCGCCATGTTGGTGGTCTCGGACGTATTGACCAACCATTTGCCGTCGGCGCTGACACCCATGCCTTCCGGTTCGACGCCAACCTGCACCTCGACCACCTTGCTACGGTTTTCGACATCGACCACGGTCACCATGTTGTCGTCTTCATTGGCGACGTACAGATAGCGACCCTCCGGCCCCAGTGCCAGCAGCTCGGGGTCGGGACCCGACGGCAGCGTGTGGGTCACCTTGCGCGTGGCAAGATCGAGCACTTCGATGTGATCCTCGTCACTGGTGCAGACGAACAACACCTTTTTGTCCTTGCTCAGCGCGATGCCGCGCGGCCGTTCGCCGACCTTCACCTGATCCAGCAGCTTCAGGCTCTCGCCATCGACAATCGAGATCGTGTTGTCTTTCTCGCTGGATACGTAAACCGTGTAGGCCTGTGCCTGACTCGCGATACCCGCCATCATCAACATGGCACAGGCATACGCCGAACCTATTATCGTTCGTTGCATCATTTCTCGAATTCTCCTCGTCGACTCAAACTTCGTGTAGTTGTTATTTGTTCAGCGCTTGCACGTCACTTCCGGGCGGTCGTATCCCAACGTATCGAGCGGTGAATACTGGTGTAGAAATCCTTCCTGCGGCGAAACCGAAACCAGGATACGCCGCGATACGATCAATATCGGCTGCCGCATCTGACCGTTCCAGTCGCGATAGGTCACCGGCACACCCTTGAACGCCGCGAGCTTGAAATCGGCGCTCAACATGTGCTGCTGCAACGCTGCCACCTCCGTCTTGTTGACCCGGGTCGCAGCCTCACCGACGCTGCGTACCGCGAGCCATGCGGCATAGTCGAGCGGCGTCATCCAACGGCCGGTCTTTTCATGGAAACGCCGCTGAAACTGGGTCGCCCCCCATTGCTCGAACACACCGCTCCAGGTGGTCGCGTGCAATCCCTGGGTGCCGCCGACCGGGCGTGGCAGGAAGGTGCGATAAGCAAGGAATTCACCGAAATCATCGGCCTCGTCAGCGACCAGCAAGATGTCGTAGTCATCCACCTGGGTGAAGGCGTTGACCGCCTGTTGCTCGTTGAAATGCCCCGAATCGGTCCGGCCGGCACCTGACTCGAAGGTCCAGTCCTTACGTTCGCCGATGGCGCCGCCGAAGCGCTTGGCCGCGCGTTCGAGCGAGGCGGCAAAGGCACGGTCCTGCGGCGTCTTACCCACAACCAGAAACCACTCGGTCCAGCGCTTCCATGACAGGTACTGACCCAAGGCATCGGCCAGCATCGCCCTGCTCGGTGCCGTGTGCAGGAGATTGGCGCGACACGCCTGCACGCGCAGTTCGTTGTCTTGTGCGCTGATGTTGAACAGCAGGCTGTCGGCCGCCTCGGGCAGATCCGCCAGGGCCAGCAGATCTTCAGCCGTCAGGTCGAGTAGGAACAGGCGGATCCCCTTGGCGTGCATGTCGCGAAATGCGTCGGCCGCTGTCTCACCTTGCGCCAGTACGTGCGAGCTCAGCACGAACTCCTGACCGGTGAATCGTCCGGTCGTGTTGTTGTCGCGTATGCCCTGTTCGGCCCCCGCGATGCCGTTGTCGTCGATACGCGGCTCGAGCGAGGTCAGCGGGATATCTTCCACGGGTACCCGGCTGATCAATCCGATGTCGAATGTCAGCGCATGACAGATCATTGGCATGAAAATCAGCGCAAGCGCCAGGCACAGTGGTTTCCGCATATCGATTCGCAGGTGACCTTTCAACGTGGATGCTTTCCAACTGTAGCAAGGCGCATACCACGCAACTGCCGATCGCGGGCGAGACCACGGCATGCGGGCGCGACTGCGTCGCCAACGCGCCGGTTTCAGATCGTGAAACGCGATCGCGGCCCGGGTGCGACATAGCGTGTCACCGGCGTTACGCATCACACGCCACACCGGCGTCATCGCACGTATCCCGCTTACCAAGTAGAACGGGCGCACCTCCGGTCGGCCGGCCATCGGGGGCAACGGCACAGAGTTTGCTGCGCCCCTCTACCGCCATTGGCCGCCAGAGAGGGAGACGCCTTCCGTGAAACGACTGCTGATTGTTACCACAGCCTTTGTCATCGTACTCAGTAGCTTAGCCTACGCCCACGGGCCGACCCGCAAGAAGGTGGTCATCACGCGGGATATCGCTGCCCCGCCCGACGCCGTGTGGGCACTGATCGGCAATTTTCAGGATATGAGCTGGCATCCTGCGGTCGCCGGCATCGAAGGTGAAGGTGGTAACGCGCCCGGCGCAACCCGTACCCTGACCCTGGGCAACGGCGGCAAGATCCACGAAAAGCTTGAAAAGTACGACGGCGAAAAGCACAGCCTGTTCTATCGCATCGAAGACGTCGACGTGGCCGTGTTGCCGGTCACCAACTATTCGTCGTGGGTCAGCGTCAAAGAAGCGCCCGGCGGCAGCACCGTGACCTGGAAAGGCGCGTTCTACCGCGGCTATCCCAACAACGATCCGCCGCCCGAGTTGAGTGACCAGGCCGCAGTCGATGCCGTGACCGGCGTCTACGAATCAGGACTCGACAACGTCAAGAAGCTCGCCGAAGGGGGCTCGTGAACGCACCGCGATCCGCCGCCCCTATGGCTCTGCGATCGTCGCTGATCGGCTCGGCGTTGATCATCTGTTTACACGGCATGGCGTGCGCTGAGCCGTTTGCCTACGTCACCAACCAGGATGGTCAATCGGTCTCGGTGATCGATCTGGCCGGACGTGAGGACACACAAACCATCGCCGTCGGTGCAGCGCCGGCCGGTGTTGCGGCGTCACGTGACGGCCGGCGCGCGTTTATCAGCGACCCCAAGACACACAAGATCTACCGCATCGACCAGCGTACGCAGCGCATCGATGCGCAACGCGACGTCGGCAAGGGTCCGCTGGGCATCGCACTCAGCCCAGACGGCACCCGGGTATACGCCGCAGACTGGTTCGACGACTGCCTGTTCGTGCTCGACGCCGACTCGCTGGATATCGTGGCGCGCATCCCTGTCGGCAAGGCACCTTCCGGCGTCGCAGTCAGCCCCGACGGCAAACGGGTGTTCGTCGCCGATCGCGACGATGACCGGGTCAGCGTGATCGACACGCGCAATAACGCCGTGATCGGGCGCGCGCTCACCGGGCAACGACCGTTCGGACTGGGAGTCGACCCAAGCGGTGAGCGCCTGTATGTCGCCAACGTCGCCAGCAACGACGTCAGCGTGATTGCCACCGACACGCTGCAAACGTTGGCGACCGTGCCTGTCGGCAGCACACCGTACGGTGTCGCCATAGCCCCCCAGGGCAAGCAGGTCTATGTTTCAAATCAGCACGCCAACAGTGTCTCGATCATCGATGCGCAGTCGCTGACAGTGACCGCCGAAGTGGAAACGGGCGAATTTCCCGAAGGGATTGTCGTGGCGCCATCCGGCGACGAAGTGTACGTGGCCAGCTGGTTCAGTAACGAGTTGCTGGTACTCGACAGCCGCGACCTGAGTTTAATCCGACGTATCGCGACCGGCGAAGGCCCCAGGGCATTCGGCATCTTCGTTGCCGGTGGCGGTTGAGCCGCTTCGCCTTTACCTACAACGACGACCGAGGAGCCGCCATGTACACAGCGACCTATCCCCAAGACTCGACGCTGCGACGCCACTACGAATCCGCCAAGCGCTTCGCGGCAGACCGGCCGCCCAGCGACTCGGTGTTGCGCCGACACTACGAGCAACGTCGCCTGGCAATCACTCAGGGCTCGGTGCGCGCCGCCGCTCCCCGGCCGGCACCTGCACCCAAGCCGGCACCCGCGGCCACCCCCGCCCGCAAACCACAGCAGCCGGCAACCACCCGAGAGGCCAGAAACGATGGTGGCTTCTTTGCCTGGTTGAAACGGTTCTTCGGGTGATTGCGATGTACCGAACCCACCATCCAGCCGCTGGAGAAGACTTGTGTCACGCATAACTGTCGGATTGTTCGCCGCCGCTGCCTTGCTGCTGGCTCCCGGTTTCACCTCGGCCGCCGACGAGCCGCCGCTTGAAGCCAACCGGGCACAGGTACTGGTTTTCATGGGCGACCATCTGCGCGAGACACAGCAAGGCCAGGTCTTGACCTACGACTTCGCGCGCCACGAAACGGGACAGCCGGATAAGGCCGATAAGGTATCGATGACAGTCACCAAGGTGCGCGACGATGCACGTCGCGATCTGTCTTTCGATTTCCTCAGCGGCGACGATCAGATCGATTTCCCTGACGCGCACGGCTACCGCGGCAACCCGATCGCCATCCAGTTCCTCGAACGCGATATCCGCGATATGTCGCGCCTTACCGGACAATCCAGCGCCTACTTCCGCAGTCGCATCCGCCGCGCCTTCCGCGAACCGCAGATCGAAGACGCGCCGGTCGACGTCGGCGGTCGCCAAATCAACGCGACGCAGATTACCGTCGTACCCTTTGTCGACGACCCGGTACTGGCAGAGGTCGACGGGTATACGCAAAAGGAATACCTGTTTGTCTATTCAGAGCAGGTGCCGGGCGATCTCGTTCGGATTCGCACACGAGTCGCCAAACCCGACGGCAATTCGCTGGAAGAGGAACTCAGCTATCACCCTTCGGACGCGACCCAATGACAAAAGCCAACGGTTCACACCAGGAGACATAACATGAAACTGCCGGTCTTGCTGGCATCCGCCACGCTGCTAGCCGCCACCTGCTGTCAGAGTGCATTCGCCGAAGAGTGCGCCAAATCAGCAGCCGCAAACGGTTACCCGACCGAGGTTATTGCCGACTACGTCCTGGGTTGTATGCTGTCGAACGGCAAGTCGCCCGACCTGCTGCGCAAGTGTTCCTGCAGCATGGACTTCATTGCCGAGTCGATACCCTACGAAGAATACGAGCGCGTCGAGACCCTGTTGGGACTGCAGCAGATGCAGGGACAGGGCCGGGTCGCGGTATACAAAGGATCGAACTGGGCGAAGGCCGCCGTGACCAATCTGCGCGAGGTGCAGGCGGAGTCCACGCTGCGCTGTTTCTGAACACCCTGCACCCGTTGTGGCACACGCGACGGGTGCATCGCCGGGCCGGGCCGGCGATGTCCACCCACTACCGTCAGTTGGTTGGCACGACCGGGAACGATTGCTCGAACTCGCGCCCTTCCGAATCCTTGACCTGCACATCGATGCTGCCGTCCGACGAATCGGCGGCGAAACCAAACGCAATCATCGGATTTTCACTGATCGAGATATCGGTCGCCACCTTGAACAGCGGCTCGTCCTTGTACGTGACTTCGATGCTGCGGATATAGTCGGCCGGGATGTAATTGCGCGTGATCTGGTCGAACTGCAGCCCCGAGCTGTTGGGGTGACGGACCATCAGCTTTGCCAGCAGCAGGTCGTCGACATTGTCGTCCGGCACGATCAGCTTCATGCGCCCCAGTTGCGCCATCGCGGCCGCCGGGTCCTTCAGCGCAGGCGCCGAACAACCGCCCGAGGCCTTGACGAAGTTCGACACCATGTAGGTCTTGCCGTCGTTCAACTCTGCCACGACACGCACGTCGGTATAGGCATTCACCCGGATGCGGGTCGAGATCGTCTTCCAGTTGCGGTCACCCGGAAACTCGAAGATGGCGGCGACCGGTGACGGGTTGTTGTCGATAATCAGGAATAGCTTGCGGATATGACGTTGCGGTGTTTGATCGAACTTGGTGGCGATCTCGACCGGGACCACCGCTGCATCCTGCGCGCGGCTCGGCGTATCCAGCGCGATCAATCCGTCACCGTCGGCAACGGGTGTGTCACCGAGTATCGCGGATTGGATCTCCGTCCAACGTGCGCTGGACTGCTGCGCCGCCTGGGCCTGGGCTGCAACTGCGGCGGCAATCACCACCAGCAACAACCACCACGCCGAGGTGTGCCGACGCCGAGGCTTCCTGATCGACTTCCGTCCCACTTCTGTAACAGGCACCATGCGCGCTCTCCACGATTGCGGTTGCTCGGCTAACCAACCCAGTAGCAATCCAAGTTCGGTGCCAAATTGCCGTGCTCAGCCCACTTTGCCCTACTCCCACTCCAGCTCGGCGAAAATGGCGGTGACGTTCCGCCCGTGAAAATCATCGAACAACAGCCAGTGCCGGCGCTCGTCCTGGGCGACCACATCGACCGCTTCGCTGATATCGCCGCCGCGACGGATGATGCGGCGCGCACCATCTGCCACCGCCTGTAGATAGCGCTTCTGGCTGTCGAGCGCCGGTTGCCAATGCGCCTGCACCGCGCCATGCCCCGGCACGATCATCGTCGGCGTCTGTTCGGCCAGTGATTGCATGACCCGCTGCCAACCCAACACGCTGCCGTCGACCACCGGGATATGATCGACGAACAGCAGGTCGGCAAGCCACAGTGCGCCGGTCTGCTCGTCGTATACGGTCAGGTCGTTGTTGGTGTGCGCTGTGGGGTGCGCCTGCAACGTCAACACCCGGGCGCCCAGATCGAGGCGGCGTGGCTGGCCGACCGACACATCGGTATTCGGCAGCACGATCCTCGTGCCTTCCGCCTGAGGCCCGAGGTAGTCTTTCACCGGGTTCACATAGGCGTCACGGCGACGGTTCAAGGCATCAGCAAGATTGGCATGACCGATGATCTCGATCCCCTGATCGGCGAACGCCGCCGCACCCAGGCTGTGATCGGGGTGCATATGGGTGACGATCAACCACTGGATCGGCTTGTCCGTGATTGCGCGGATTGCCTGCAGCACGGCAAGTCCCTCGGCGTAGCTGCCGCCTGCGTCGATCACCGCCACACGCTGTTCGCCGACCACGAATCCCAAATTGGCGATGCGGCCCTCGTTGTTTGCATCGGACACCGCCTGAACGCCGGGCCGCAGATAGAGCCCCGGGGCGATCTCTGAAAAGTGCATGCCGGTCTCGGCAAACACAGGCGTCGCAAACAATCCGAACAGGATTGCCGGCAGGTAAAAATAGCGCAACACGCCTCCCCGGTGGCTCTACTGGCCCACGACTTGCTTTAACAGTGGGAACAATCGATGTGCCGTAACACCTCGATTACGACGCAATAAAAGCGCCAAATCGCCACCACCGACACCGGGGAGACGCCCATGCAGACCACCACAGTGGTCAACACGATCGACGCAGCCCGCAGCCGAACGCTGCCCTGGCTGTTCGTGCTGTTGTTCATCGCCGCCGTCGGTGACAGCCTTGCCGCCGAGCCCGGCATTCGCATCGCAGTGCTCAAATTCGGCACAGCCAACTGGGAACTCGATACGCTGCGACACAATGGCTTCGACGTCGAACAGGGTTTCCGCCTGGAGGTGCTGCCGCTGGCCGGCAAACAGGCAACCATGGTGGCGCTGCAGGGCAAGGAGGTCGACATGGCGCTGACCGATTGGCTCTGGGTATCGCGGCAACGTGCAGCCGGCAAGAATTTCAGTTTCCTGCCCTACTCGACTGCGGCCGGCTCGCTGGTCGTACCGGCAGATTCCGACATCGATTCGCTATCGAAACTGCAGGGTAAGCGCCTCGGGATCGCCGGTGGCCCACTCGACAAGAACTGGTTGCTGCTGCGTGCCCTGGCGATGCAACAGGGCCTGGATGACCTGGCGGATACCGTCATCCCGGTTTTCGGTGCCCCGCCGCTGCTGAACAACCAACTCGAGCGCGGCCGCATCGACGCCGTGATCAATTTCTGGCCGTATGTCGCACGCCTGCGCGCGCAGGGCATGCGCGTGCTGCTCGATGCCGGAGAGGCCGCACAGCAGCTTGGCATAGACGGTAAGCCGCCGTTGATCGGCTACGTCTTCGACGCCGGGTGGGCCGAACAAAACAAGCGCCTGGTGGAATCGTTCGAAGCGGCCATAGCGCGCGCACGCAACCTGCTACAGACCTCGGATGAGGCCTGGGAGCGACTCAGACCGCTGATGGGCGCCGCCAACGATGCCGAGTTCATTGCGCTACGCGATGGCTATCGTGAAGGCATCCCACAGCCGATGACGCAGGCCCAGGTACAGGCTGCGGCGCGCCTCTGGCAGACCCTGTCCAAGATCGGCGGCCATGAGCTAACAGGACAGGCCACGACCCTCAGCCCCGGCACCTTCTGGGCAGTGGCAGACGACTGACGGGCGATGACGACGTCGACTTCCGCCCTTGCGCTACGTCTGGGTTCGGCCGCTACGCTGATCGCCGCCTGGCAGGCCGCTGCGATGATCGCCGCCGACCCGCTACTGCCCTCGCCGATCGACGTCGTCGCCGTCGTGTGGCACGAAACGGTCTCGGGCGATATGTTGATGCACCTCGGCGCCACACTTACCCGGGTGGCGCTCGCGTTCTTGATCGCGATGCTGGTCGGTAGCGTCATCGGCATCGTCATGGGGCGCTTCCGCACTGCCGATCTGCTGCTCGATCCGTGGCTTGTGCTGTTTCTCAACATCCCTGCCCTGGTCATCATCGTACTCGGCTATATCTGGTTCGGCTTGGTCGAGACAACGGCCATACTCGCGATCGCGGCCAACAAGATTCCCAACGTGGTGGTCACGTTGCGTGAAGGCGCCCGCGTACTGGAGCGCGACTATCTGGAGATGGCGCGCAGCTTCCAACTGGGTCGGTGGAAGACCCTGTGGCGCATCGTTCTGCCGCAACTGCTGCCCTATTTCACCGTTGCCGCGCGCAACGGCCTGGCGCTGATATGGAAGATCGTCCTGGTGGTCGAACTGCTGGGGCGCAGCAACGGCGTCGGATTTCAGCTACACCTGTATTTTCACCTGTTCGATGTAACGGCGATCATGGCCTACAGTATGGCGTTCATCCTGATTATGTTGGTGATCGAATACGGTTTGCTTCAGCCGCTCGAGAAGACCACCAACCAATGGCGCTCGGCATGACAGTGCGACAACGATGCTAACAATCGATATTCAGCAAAAGTCGTTCGCCCGCAACGCCGACAAGCCGGTCATTGCCGACCTGCAGTTCAGCATGGCGCGCGAGGAGTTCGTTGCGGTCGTCGGTCCGTCGGGCTGCGGCAAGAGTACGCTGTTGCACCTCATCGCCGGCCTCGACACCGCCTTCGACGGCGAAATCGAATGGACAGACACCCGTGAACGTCGCCTGGGCTACATGTTTCAGAACCCGCGCCTGCTGCCTTGGTCGACGGTTCGAGACAACGTGTTGTTGGTCACCGACGGCTCCAAAGAGGCAGCGAGGCGGGTAGACGATCTGCTGCACGCCATGGGCTTGACCGGCTATGCCGACTACCACCCGGGCCAGATTTCCATCGGCATGCAACGACGCGTCGCGCTGGCGCGCGCCTTTGTCATCCAACCCCAGTTGCTGTTGATGGACGAACCCTTCGTCTCGCTCGACAACCCGACGGCGGAGTTGCTGCGCGAACTCTTGTTGAGCGTCTGGACGCGGCATCGCAGCAGCGTGTTGTTCGTCACCCACGATCTGCGCGAAGCCGTGCAGCTGGCCGATCGCATTCTGTTCCTGTCGCCGTCGCCGGCACACCTTGTCGGTGAAGTCATCGTCGACCTGCCACGTGAACAACGCTCGATCGAGGCCGCCGTCGACACGCGTTACGCGGTGATCAGACAACAGTTCGACGCCCTGTATCCCAAATCGGGGCAGCCCGGCGCTTCGCCGCCCTCGCCCCTCGCGGATCAGAGCGGTGTGCTGCCATTTCGCAAGCGGCGCTGATGCCGCCGCGTGACACCGTTCAGAGGTGGATCATGCCTAGAATGGCCAACGCGTTCTTATCGCACACGGCGCAGTGTGCGCTGCTGTGTTCGCTGTTCTTCGTGCTGCCCTCGTTCGCAGTGGCGGCGGCCGGCATCGCGATTGTCGACTTTGAGTCGTACAACCTCACACCGGTCGAAGAAAGCCCCGCCGAGAAACAATACGTAGCAACGCTGAGCGGCATGCTCGAACAACAGGTATCGGCAGTTTCCGATGTCGATATCGTCCGCATAGAGGCATCTGATGCGGACCGCGCAAACGCCGGCTTCGGCTATCTTTTCGAGCACCCCGGGGAAGCGGCCAGGCTGGGCAAGAAGTATGGCGCCGATTGGATCGTTGTCGGACGCGTTCACAAACCCAGTTTCTTGTTTTCGTACCTGATGGCACGCCTGGTCAATGTGCACACGGCCGAGGTGGCCGAAGACCTGATCGTCGAGATCAAGGGTCAACAGGATGTCGTTACGCAAAAAGGAATGGAACGCCTGGCACAAAAACTGTCCGTCCGCCTCAATCACGCACCACAGCACTAGCATCCGGTTCTCTCAGCGTTCGGACGGCTCCTGGCACGCCGCGCTACACGACTCATCGCGGCACCGCGGCCTCGTTCGCCCCGTGTGCACGTGTGATTCGAGACCCGCACTTGCACCCTGCAAATACAGCATCGTGGTCTTGAGCGCGCGCCGCTAAATCGACTTTCGTTGATCTGTCTCCCACGCTTGCACACCAAACCATCTTGAGCCACGCAGTGCCTTTGCGGTAGCGTCTGCGTCGAAACAACAACGCTTCAAACCCGAGCTAGCCGATCAATCAAGCCGCCCTACACATGGAAGCAGCCTGCCGATGAACACCAGTGACCTCGAAAGCATCGTCGACCAGATCGTCGACCTTCCACCCGAATGGCACGCTGCTGGCTCGATGTCACCGAAGATACTACGGGCGATGGCAAAACATTGTGCAGACAAAAACATCGAAAGATCAGTTGAAACCGGGGTCGGCAAGTCAACACTGCTATTGTCGCAGGTCAGCGCCAATCACAAAGTGTTCGCCATCGACGGCGGCGGCAGCCTGACGGCCACCAGACAATGCCGCCTGCTGGCCAAGGAACATGTCGAATTCATCGAAGGACCGACCCAACAGACGATTCCGAAGCACGCGTTTGAAGGAAAACTGCAGTTCGCCCTGATCGACGGCCCACATGCCTACCCGTTTGCGGAACTCGAATACTACTTCATCTATCCGCTGCTCGATGAAGGCGCGATCTTCGTCATCGATGACATACACATCCCGACGATCTACAACATGTTTCAATTCATGAAGAAGGACGGAATGTACGAACTCCTCGAAGTGGTGCAGAACACGGCTTTCTTCCAGCGTACCGGCCAGGAAGCATTCAATCCACTGGGTGACGGTTGGGAGCACCAACCTTACAACATGAAGACGAAGTGGGCCGACCGCTCTTTGTCAGGCGCTATGAAGCGCATGATCCCCCAATCGTTGCACAAACCCTTGCGCACCTATCTATACAACAAAGGTCTGTGGCGGTAGACGCCTTCGCGCTGGGCGCCGTCTGATCTCGCATTGACGAGGCGCCGCAGCTCTCCCGCACACCTCTTCAACGGTTTCGGCACCATGGAAGTCAATCGCCGGCATCCCTGCGCCGACGGTTGATGGCCATCTCGGCACTCCCTACGCTCGCGACATAACGCTCAAAGTCGTCGGCTGGCATCGGGCGCGCAAAGTAGTGGCCCTGCGCATAGTCGCATTGCATCTTCTTAAGAAGGTCCTTCTGCAATTCGGTTTCCACACCTTCGGCAATCACCGTGATGCCCAACTTGTGCGCCATGACGATCATCGCTTCGACCAATGATTCATCGGTACGGCAAGTGCCAAGATTGCGAGTGAACGACCTGTCGATCTTGAGAAAATCGATGTCGAGCTTCTTCAAGTACGCCAACGACGAATAGCCGGTACCGAAATCGTCGATCGCAATCTGCACCCCGGCTTGACGGCAGCGCGCCAGTTTGTCGGCCACTTCCGGCTCTTGCTCAACGAGCATCCCTTCGGTTATTTCGATCACCACGGCACTTCCGGAGATGCCATATTGCGCCAACAGTGACAGCCAATCGCTCTGCGACTGCGCACGCGACTTAAGTTGCAGTGGCGAGACGTTGATGCTCAGTTGAAAATCCCGACACAGCTCTTTCGACCACTGCGCCATTTGTTGCAGTGCATTTTCGAATACCCAGTCGCCGATCTCGATAATCACACCGGTTTCTTCGGCGATCGGAACGAACCCGGCAGGACTGATCTCGCCTTTCTCAGGGTGGTTCCAGCGCAGCAATGCCTCCGCCTTGCAGGCTCTTTCGCTGGCAAGATCGATGACGGGCTGGTAGTAGAGCTCGAACTCGTTGGCACTGATCGCCTTGCGCAGATCGGACGACATCTGCAAGCGCAACGCAGACGCCACCTCGAGGGCAGGCGTGAAATAGTGGAACTGGTTCTTTCCCTGCTTCTTGGCCTCGTACATCGATTGGTCGGCGAATTTGATCAGGTCTCCGGCGTTGCCGGCGTCATTCGGGTAACTGGCAATACCGATGCTGGTGGTAATAAAAACCTCCTGACCGGCGAGGTCGTAGGGCTTGCTCACTACCTCGATGAGCTTGCCTGCGATACGGTCGACGTCCGCGCTGGAGAGCTTGCCGGCCAACATCACGACAAACTCGTCGCCACCCAATCGGGCCACGACGTCGCACTGCCGGACCGTACCGATCAATCTGCTGGCCACCTTGGTCAACAGCAGATCGCCGCTCTGGTGACCCAGGACGTCGTTCACCTCCTTGAACCCGTCAAGGTCGAGAAACAACACCCAGATCATCTTCTCCGCGCGCACCGAAAGACTGATCTCGCGGTTGAGGAGTTCGTGGAACAAGGTGCGGTTCGGCAATTCTGTCAGCGCGTCGTAGTTAGCCTGGTGCCAAACGATCTCTTCCTTCTCCTTGGTTTGCGAGATGTCGGACATCGTCCCGACCATACGCTTAGGCTTGCCGTCTGCATCGAGTGCCACCACGCGCCCCCGGCCAAGCACCCAGATCCAGCTGCCGTCGTGGGTTTTCAGCCTGTGTTCGGCGCTCCATGTATCCGAGCGCCCTGCGAGGTGTTCCTGCAGACTCGCCAATGTGGCTTCGCGGTCGTCCGGATGGATACGCGACGCCCAGGTTTCGTATTCAGGCGCGACCTCCTGCTCTCCGAGAATCCTGCACCACGCGGGACTGTAGGTGACCGTACCCTCCTTGATATCCCAGTCCCAGAGCCCATCATGCGCAGCGTCGAGAGCCAGCCTGTGAGTTTCTTCGCTGACCTGCAGGCTCTTCTTGACGTCCTCCAACTGCTCAAGCTCGGCCCTGAGATTTTCACGCATGCCGTTGAAGGCTGCGACGAATACATCGAGTTCATCCCGGGTTTTTTGCCTGCCGCGTTTCAGAGACAACGGTTCATCGAGGCTGTCGGTTCTGAAGTGACGCAAATAGGCGGCAATGTCGGCCAGGTGCCTGGACACGGTGAATTGGACGATCAGCAAGATACCGAATGAGACGAAGAAGATGCGAACACCTTCGGTGGCCAGCATCACCAACAAACGACGCATGGTGCGATCGTTGATCGATCCGAGGTCTACGCTGACCCGCAGTGAACCAAGGGCTATCCGGCGCCCACGTTCGAAGATGAGTGCGACGTCGTAGCTGCGCGGATCTTGCGCCGGCTGTTCCGCGCCAGCCCGATAAAAGCCGCCATAAGCGGTCTTGAGTTCGACCGCGTGAACGTCGGGTAGCGACCGAATGCTCTGCAGCTGGGTTTCTATCAACTGCGGGTCGACCTGCCAGACGCTCAACGCCAGCGCCGGCAAGTGGCTGCTCTTGATACTGGCTATGCGATCGTCGAGGCGCTCGATGTCTTTTCGGTAGTCGGCATACAACTGTATGCCGGTCGCTATCACGGTAAGCAGTGCGCTCACCACCAAGATCCTGCGCAACAAGCGCACGTTGAGACTGGTGAAGGCGAACCTCCGCGATACCAGCCATTGCCAGCCGCTGCCCGATTCTTTTTTTGGCGGTGGTTGCTCCGGAGCCTTCACGCTATCGCTCACCCGCTGCCTTCTGCGACGCATCCCGCGTCCTGCAACCAAGCACGCCATTTGGGTTCGTTTTCGGCCAACCAGTGCCTGGCCGCATCCTGATGGCTGAAACCGCGCACATCGACCAACGCGGCCGCTTGCGAGATATCGGCATTGGACAGGCTGATGCGTTGTATCAGTGCATACGCGCACGGCCAGATGGTCGGAAAGCGGCGCGAAACCGCCTTCTTCAGCCAACCGTCTTTCGGATTGCCGCAGTCCCAGGTGAGTTGCTCGTTGATCCCCCACTCAGGCTCGGTTTCGCAAGCCTGCGCGTAAACGGGGAACTCGACAAACTCACCTTCGTATATCGATTCGACCCAGTTCGGTGTCCAGTTGAACAACACGATCGGGCGTTGTTGTGCAACCGCCTCTTCCAGCACGCTTCTCAGTTCGTCGCCATCCTTCAGCTGCACGACATCGAACGGGAGACCCAGGGCGCGGATACGTGCACGGTCCGGTTTCTCCCACGGCCCACTGTAATAGGTGCCGCGCGTGCCGCCGGCAGTCGCGAACAGCGGCGCACACTTGCGCAACGCTCGCCAGTCCGGCAGGCCGGGGCACTGGGCTTTCACGTAAGCTGGGTACCACCATTCTTCGCGTGTCACCGCCTCGTGGTCGCCGGCATCGACAATCAGGCCGCGCCGGGAGAGGCCGGACATCTCTTTGGCCATGCTGCCTTCCCAGACCTCGATCTGAAGGTCAGCCTGCCCGCTGCTGAGCAAAAACCATTGACTGTCGGCTGCTTCGCTGAGGTAGGAGACGGAATATTTCTGTGCAGACAGGAGTTCGCCGGCAATGTGCGACACGACGATCTGGCTGGTCCAATCGAGCGTCAGTATCTTGATCGTGGGAGACGCCGCGTACGCGGGCCCGGCTGCGAAAATTACCGCGATTGTCGCTGCGCACAGGACGCGCCATCCGGCCGTGCCGTTTGTCATGCAGCAGTCTCCTGGTGAACGGAAATGGCGATTGCCGACGGATTTACCGCCTACACCATGCTGTCGGCTTGCAGCGACATTTTTTGAGTGAACATTCTTATCGATAGCTTAAGGAAATTACCGTCGAGGCAATGTCGGTCGCCGCTGCCGGCGTCATTCAGCAGAACGATTTTGTCGCGCCAAGCAAAACGAGCGATCAGTTGCGCGTGCCGCGCGTAGAACGTCAGATATAAGGTCATCTATACGACGCCCTCGAAAGCTTCGGATCAATCGATGAATACGTCCCTCGAACCCATCGGATAGAGACGCCCCACGCGGCAGACAGGCAGAAGTGATCACGACGCCCGACGTCGCGGGAATGCGTTCGCCCTCGCGCTTGGCGACAGGCGAACGACGGCGACCACGCTACCCGACGTGATCTCGCGCAACGACCAAAGATGCACAAACGACCCGGTGACGGGCGCGCGACGAATGGCGAGAGCCGACATTGATGGCTTGGCGGCACGCCAACGGTGCCGGCTACTGGCTACCCAACGGTACGGTCAACTCCATTTGTCTGCGGCTTCCCGTGGTTTCGATGTCCAGCGACCCCCGCAGTTGTTGTACCGACAGCTCAATGAGCTTGGATCCAAAGCCGGTTTTGCGTACCGAGGAGCCGTTCTTAGGCGGCACGGATTCGGTCCAACGCAGTCGAAATGAGTCTTCTTCATTGAGCCGCCAGTCGACGTCGAGTTGCCCGCTCCCATTACGCAGCGCGCCATGTTTGGTCGCATTGGTCGCCCACTCGTGAAAAATCAGCGCGAGCGAGGTGATTTGTTGGTACCCGATCAAGACGTCGTCACCTCTCAGCGTGATGGCGTGGTGACCCAGGTAGGGGCTGAGCGAAGTCTCGACCAGACTTTTCAGGAACACCGGGCCGTTGTCTTCGGTAACCTGGGTAAGCGAATGGGCACGCCCCAATGCGCCGATCCTTTCCCGGACGTCACTCACCAGTTCATCCACGCTGTCGGTATGTTGAGATGCGATAGCGACCAGACCGTTTATGACTGCGAAAAGATTTTTAACGCGATGGTTGAGCTCGCTCAGCATGGTCTCGCGCGCCTGCTTCAGCAGTTGTTCCGCCGTAACATCGAAGTTGACACCGACCAGCCGCTTCGGCACTTCGCCTTCCACCAGGCTCCCCAGGCCGCGCAGATAACGCAACTCGCCTGACAGGCCTTTGACGCGGAACATGGCTTGATAGTCGGTCTCGCCCGAGATCGCCCGACGCAGGCTCGACTCGACGGCTGGTCGGTCTTCGGGATGGATCCTGGCGATGATCGCGTCGACGTCGATCGATTCGGTGGGGCCAATGCCGAGCAACAGGCGTTCGTTCTCGTCCAGCTTGGTCTCACCGGATTCCACGAGATATTCCCATACGCCGATGCCCGCAACCGACAACGCAAGTTGCAGGCGCCTGCTCTGCGTGTCGAGCTCGGATTGGATAGCCAGATCGGCAGTCACATCGTTCAAGGTCATCGTTGCCCCCTCTACACAGCCTTCGCTGGTACGGTAAGGTGCGATCCTCATCACCCAGGTTTTGCTGCCGTCACTGGTGGAGACATTGCGGACCGCAATATCACCGCCGGCCACGACCTTCTTGATGTCTTTGAGGTAGTCGACATCACTGAGAACACTTGACACATGCGTAATCCTGCGGCCTTTATCCGCAGGGGTTATCGAAAACACAGACAGCGCCGAATCAGTAAAGCTTCTGATCCTCAGGTCACGATCGAGGACAACCACGGCCATCTGGGTCGCTTCGAAGAAGTTGCGCAAATCGGCATTGGCCACAGTCAGCTGATCAACCTTGTCCTTCAATTCATCGTTGACGGTACTGAGTTCCTCGTTGGTGGATTGCAGCTCTTCGTTCATCGACATCATTTCTTCGTTGGAACTCTTGAGCTCTTCGTTCGCCGTTTCAAGCTCTTCAACGGTGCCGCGCAGGCGGTAGCGCGTGAGCCGTAGTTCGTCTTCCAGTAACTCGACTTGGCTGCCGCCCGGTTGGAAATCGATGAACTCGTCTTGCGAGAAAGCCTTGAACGGCGCAGCCGACTTGAAGATCAGCAGCATCGTGTCATCGGGCAAGGGGTCGACAGCCACATCGACCTGCTGCACACCGAACTCGGCGCGTACTTCGACGTCGCGCGCAATCATTCGCTTACGCGATTGCGAGGCTTGTTGAAGCAGAGGCGACAACACCTCCCGCAGCCCAGCTCGCGCCAAGGCCGGTGCCAGCTGCGAAGCAAACCACCCGGCACGAAACTCGAAAAACTTCCCCAGCTGGCCATTGGTAACCAGTATCTCTCCGTCCGCGCCAACCACCATCGACGCAGGCGCATAGGAATCAAGCATACGCCGCGTCGCTATGCTTTCTTCCCACGCAGCCGGCGACGCAGCTTTCGTACCGGCCGGCATGCGTGACGACCGGTGACGGCTGGCGGTGCTGTTCAGCGGCAGGTAGGTCAGGTACTTGGTGTTACCGTCGCGCCGGGTGAAGATGCGTGCTCTTCGATCCAGCGGGTCGAACAAGTCGTCGAACCGGCCTACGCTTTCGGACGACCCGAGAAACAGGTAGCCACCGGCATTCAAGGCATAGTGGAACAGCGGTAACACCACCTGCTGCAGCTTGGCCTCGAAGTAGATGAGCAGATTGCGGCACGAAATCAGGTCTATCCGCGAGAACGGTGCGTCCTTGACCAGGCTGTGTTCGGAAAAACGGATCATGTCGCGAATTCGCGGGACGATTCGAAAACCGGTGCTGTCACCGATGGTGTATCTCGATCTCATCTTTTCCGGGATGTCGGCGAAGCTTGCGGGCGGATAGCGACCTTCGCGCGCCACCGCCAGCATGGCGCTGTCGATATCGGTGGCGAATATATGGACCTTGGCGTCGCTCGACAGACTGTCGAGCGCGTTGGCAACCAACATGGCAATGGAGTAAGCCTCTTCGCCACTTGAACAGCCCGGCACCCAGATACGAACCTCGTCGTCCGCTTCCTCTACCAACGGCCGGATCACCGTCTGATCGAGCACGTCGAAGTATACGGGATCGCGGAAAAAGCGGGTGACGTTGATCAACAAGTCTCGAAACAACAGGTCGACTTCATTGGCATCCGACCTGACGCGTTCGACATACTCGCCGGCGTCGCCGATATTCAGAATCTGCATTCGGCGCTCGATCCGCCGTGACACGGTGGTTTTCTTGTAACCAGCGAAATCATGCCCGGTCGTAGCCGACAGGCTCTTGCACAGTTCGCCGATGCACCCCGCAACCGAGGTAGCCTGCCCCATGCCGTCCGGGTCGTCGCGGCGTTCGAAATAGCGTTTGAGGGTGGAAATGATATCCGGCGCGTCGCAGATGAAATCGACCAGGCCGGTGGCCACCGCAGACGAAGGCATACCGTCGTAACCGGCGGTCTCCGGCGCCTGCACCAGACCGACACCGCCATGTTCCTTGATGCTGCGCAGACCGATCGTGCCGTCCGCCCCGGTTCCCGACAGGATCACGCACGCAGCGTCAGCGCCATGGTGGTCAGCGAGGCTGACGAAGAAGTCGTCTATTGGTCGGCGCAGACCGCGCGGCTGAGCAAAATCGCGGAGCACCAGGCGATCGTTCTCGATGCCCAGGTTCTTACCGGGTGGAATAACATAAACGCAACCCGGTTCAACCGGCTCGCCACTGTCGACCTGCTTGACCGGAACATGCGTTTTGCGCCCGAGCAGCTCCGCCATCAGGCTTTGATGGTTCGGGTCCAGGTGCTGCACGATGACATAGGCCATCGGATCGGCATCGGACGCTTGGCGCAGCATGTCTCCAAGTGCTTCGAGACCACCGGCCGACGCACCGATACCGACGATCGGGAATCGATCGACGTGGGTCATGGGTAACGTTGACTTCCG
>MWSD01000051.1_pt2 | contig 43157 bp, 42 predicted proteins | sample 1021921 | NCBI WGS metagenome assembly MWSD01 (sample SAMN06338133, study PRJNA374545) | mollusc metagenome | biome: marine bay; material: sediment; isolation source: gill 40 cm from animal B | host: Kuphus polythalamius | place: Philippines: Mindanao | collected 2011-09-12 | reverse complement strand
ATTGACCGCGAGCAGCATCAGTTCGATGCACATCAGCAGCAGGATCACGTTTTTGCGGTTCAGGAAGATACCGGCCACGCTCAACGAGAACAGGATCGCGCCAACGATCAGGTAGTCGGATAGAGCAATCATAGGGGCGCCTCCAATGAATGCGGATTTTGTCCGAGTGCAAGGCGCACGGCGCACAGTGACGCAGACAACTCATTGAGATCGGCGGAGAAGCGAGCACCGCGCAACGCCGCGATCGGACAAAAGATCCGTTGAGTGGAGGTACGCATCACGCTTTTTCCTCCGCATCCATCTTGATGATCCTGAGCCGATCTTTGGCCTTGACCACGACCTGCTTCGACACATCCTGGTACTTGGTCTCGGGTCGCTTGCGCATCGTCAAGCCAATTGCGGCGATGATGCCGACCAGCAGGATCACCGCAGCGATCTCGAAGGCGTACAGGTGTTCGGTGAACAGCGCCATACCGAGCTCCTCGGTGTTGCTGTAACCGGCCGGTTTGGCCGCAGGCGACGGCACCGACTCGAGGCCGAAACGGGTCGGACCGACGACCATGATCAGTTCCACGACCATCGCCAGCGCAACCAGGATCGCGACCGGCGCATTGCGTACGAACCCTGCACGCAGCTCGGCGATGTTGATGTCGAGCATCATGACGACGAATAGGAACAGCACCATCACCGCACCGACGTATACCAGCACCAGGGCAGCCAGCATCCACAGGCCGGCGCTGTTAAAGAACGCCAGCACCAGAAACAAGGCTGAGTGCACCGGGTTCTTGCGGGTGATCACCATGAAGGCGGCGAACACCAGGAACACGGCAAACACATAAAACAGAAATTTCTCGAAAGTCATATCGATCTGCTCTCCGGGTCAGCGCACGTTGGCCTGCGCAGCCCGGTCGGCCGCCAGTTGTTGTTCGTATTGATCACCGATCTCGAGCAGCTTCTGCTTGGTCATGATCTGCTCGCCGCGGTTCTCAAAATGGTATTCGTAGACCCGTGTCTCGACGATCGAGTCCACCGGACACGACTCTTCGCAGAATCCACAGTAGATGCACTTGAACAGGTCGATGTCGTAACGCGTGGTACGGCGTGAACCGTCGTCACGCGGCTCGGCCTCGATCGTGATCGCCAGCGCCGGGCAGACCGCCTCACACAGTTTGCAGGCGATGCAGCGCTCTTCACCGTTCGGATAGCGACGCAAGGCGTGCAGGCCGCGGAAGCGCGGCGAGACCGGGGCCTTCTGTTCCGGATACTGCAGGGTGAACTTGTGGGCAAAGAAGTAACGCCCGGTCAGACTCAAACCCTTGAGCAGTTCAAACAGAAACAAGCTGCGGATGTAGTTGGAAATGGCTTTCATCGCAGGGGCCTCAGCTAAACCACCAGGGCATCTTGCCGACCTTCATCGCTGCGACCACGACGATCCAGACGATCGTGATCGGGATGAAGACCTTCCAACCCAACCGCATGATCTGGTCGTAGCGATAGCGCGGGAAGGTGGCACGGAACCACAGGAACAGGAACATGAAGAAGAAGGTCTTGATCAGCAGCCAATGGAAGCCGTCGTCGAGCAGGAAGACGCCGTCCGACCAGGCATCCGGCAGCGGCGACAGCCAGCCACCGAGGAACATCAGCGCACTGAGCGCCGAGATCAGGATCATGTTGGCGTATTCGGCGAGGAAGAACACCGCGAAGGTCATGCCCGAATATTCGACGTGGAAACCAGCGACGATCTCGGACTCGCCTTCGGCGACGTCGAACGGTGCCCGGTTGGTTTCGGCGACACCCGAGATGAAGTAGACCAGGAACAGCGGCAACAACGGCAGCCAGAACCAGTGCAGCGCACTGCCGTCCTGCGCCATCACGATGTCGCCGAGGTTCAGGCTGCCGGCGGCGACCAATACGCCGACCAGCGCGAATCCCATCGCGATCTCATACGACACGATCTGCGCCGCCGAACGGATCGAACCCAGAAACGCGTACTTCGAGTTGGACGCCCAGCCGGCGATGATCACGCCGTAAACGCCGAGCGACGTCATTGCCAGGATATACAGCAGGCCGGCATTGATGTCTGCCAGCACGATGCCGGCATCGAACGGAAACACCGCCCAGGCCGCCAGCGCCGGACCGATCGACAACATCGGTGCGATCAGGAACAGCAGCTTGTTGGCGCCGGTCGGGATGATGATCTCTTTGAACATCAGCTTGACCGCATCGGCGATCGGCTGACCCAGGCCCAGCAGGCGGAAACCGAAGAATCCGACCCGGTTGGGGCCGTTGCGCACCTGCATGGCGCCGATGATCTTACGTTCGGCGTAGGTGTAGTAAGCGACCAGCAGCATCAACGGCAGCATGATCGCGACGATCTTCAACATGATCTGCACGACGATCGGCAGGCTTGTCCAGATATCTATGACCATATTCATCTGTTATGCCTTCTCCACCGAAACCACGCCGAAACCCAGGCCGAGCAACTCGGTGCCGGGCACGGCCGTCGGTAGCCAAACGCAACCGTCCGGCACCGTGTCGTCGATGCACACGCCGAAGTCGGCACTGTGTTCCGCCTGGCGCACACGCAGCTTCGACGCGCTATCCACATTCAGGGTTTGTGCCGCGGCCGTGTTGAGATGCACGGTGCTGCCCCATGCATCCGGCGTGGTCTGCAGCGCATGTGCACGTCGCGTGACGGCATCGGCCGCGTACATCGGCACACCACCGATGCGCTCCCAGTCGCCGCTGTGCAGTTGCGGCGAGGCATTGGTTTTACCCAATCCATTCGAAGGTTCGAGCTCGCGGCAACACGCCATGATCTCGTCACACACCTGCTGCGAATCGGCATGATCGAAACCGTCGACATCGGCGAGGTTGCCCAGCACGCGCAACACCTTCCACGCCGGGCGCGCCTCACCCTGCGGCGGCGCGACGCCCTGGAAGCTCTGCAGCTTCCCTTCAATGTTCATGAACGTGCCGGATGTTTCGGCGAACGCAGCGGTCGGCAGCACGATATCCGCATGCGCTTCGAGCCACGGCGTGAGATAGCTGCTCAAGGCGATCACCTTGGCATTACCGAATGCATTGGCCATCAGCGAAGGATCGGCGGCGTCCATCTCCGGCTCGAAGCCGACGGTCAGATAAGTCGAGCGCGGCTGTTGCAGCATCGCCTGCGCATTGAGGCCGGGACTTTCGATTGCCGCACCGCCTGCGCCGCGGTGAGGGACGGCACCGGCCATCCAGGCACCGCAATCGTTGGCGCCCAGTCCGACAATGCCATAGCTCACGCCGGCCTCCTCAGCGATGCCGGCTGCGAGCGCGCGTAGCACGGCGAAGTCCGGATGCATCATCGCGGCCGTGCCGAGCAGCACGCTGCCCTTCTCGGCTTTCTTCAGTGACTCCGCAATAGCCGTGTGCGCCTGATCCGGTTCAACGCTGATACCCAGGGTATTAGCCCCCAGCGCGGTCGCGACGCCGGCCAGCTCGCTCACCATGGCCGATGGCGCGCAGACAACGTCGACGCTCAGGTCGTAGTTGAAGTCGTAGGCCACCGGGTTGATCGCCATGACCTCGCCGCCCTCGATGAACGACTGACGTACGCGATGGTTCAGCATCGGCTGATCCTTGCGCAGCCACGAGCCGACCAGCAGGGTGGCATCGTTGTCGGCCAGAGCGGCGATCGGCTGGCCCAACCAGGGCAGCGCCGGGTCGGCAGCGTCGCCGCGAAAATCGCTCTGGCGCAGCCGATGATCGATATTGTTGCTGCCGAGCCCGCGGGTGAGCTTGGCGGCAAGATACTGTTCTTCGAGCGTTGCGCTGGGCGAGACGAGGCAACCGAGTGCATCGCCACCTGCTTCTTTCAACGCCTTCGCCGCCGCCTGCAGCGCCGGTTGCCAGTCTGATTCGACCAGCTTGCCGTTGTCGCGCACCATCGGCTTGAGCAACCGGTCTTTGCTGTACAGGCCCTGGTAACTGAAGCGGTCACGGTCGGACAGCCAAGTCTGATTGATCGCCTCATTCTCACGCGGCACGGCGCGAATCACCTGGTTGCGACGCACATGGATGCGCAGATTGCTGCCCAGTCCGTCGTGCGGCGCGATGCCGTCGTGCTCGGTCAGCTCCCAGGCACGCGCATTGAAACGCGACGGCTTGGCCGTCAATGCACCGACCGGACAAAGGTCGATGACGTTACCCGACAGTTCGGAACCGACACTGTGTTCGATGTACAGGCCGATGCGCATGTGTTCGCCGCGACCGGTCGCGCCGAGTTCGCGCAGGCCGGCGATCTCTCCACCGAAGCGTACGCAACGCGTGCAATGGATGCAGCGGGTCATGTCGGTGGCGATCAGCGGGCCGAGGTTCTCGTCGCGCACCACGCGTTTGCCTTCGCTGTAGCGCGAGACATCCCCGCCATAGCCCATCGCGACGTCCTGCAGCTCGCACTCGCCGCCCTGGTCGCAGATAGGGCAATCGAGCGGATGGTTGATCAGCAGGAACTCCATCGTGCCCTTCTGCGCCTCACGCGCCAGCGGCGAGCGGGTGAACACCTTCATGCCGTCCATGACGGGCGTTGCGCACGCAGGCAGTGGCTTGGGCGCTTTTTCCACCTCGACAAGGCACATGCGGCAGTTGGCCGCGACCGACAGGTGCTTGTGATAACAGAAACGCGGTACGCCGATGCCGGCAGCGTCGGTCACCTCGATCAGCATCTGCCCGGGCTGCGCCTCGAGCTTCTGGCCGTCGACTTCGATGGTGATGGTTTTATCGTCGGACATGCGGCTTACACCATGCACTTCTTGTTATCGATGTGATACTGGAATTCGTCGCGGAAATGCTTGATGAAACCGGCAACCGGCATGGCCGCGGCATCACCCAGCGCGCAGATCGTACGGCCCATGATCTTCTTCGCGACATCATCGAGCAGGTCGAGGTCTTCGTTGCTGCCCTTGCCGTGCTCTATGCGATTGACGACCCGATGCATCCAGCCGGTGCCTTCGCGGCACGGCGTGCATTGGCCGCAGGATTCTTCGTAGTAGAAATAAGAGATGCGATCGAGCACCTTCACCATGCAGTTGCTGTCGTCCATCACGATGACCGCGCCTGAACCGAGCATCGAGCCCGCCTTGGCGATGCTGTCGTAGTCCATGGTCAGATCCATCATCATCGCGCCGGGCAATACCGGTGCCGACGAACCGCCGGGGATCACCGCTTTGAGTGGGCGGCCATCGCGCATGCCGCCGGCCATCTCCAGCAACTCGGCAAACGGCGTACCCATCGGGATCTCATAGTTGCCCGGGCGGGCGACATTGCCGGAGATCGAAAACAGCTTGCAGCCGCCGCTGTTCTCAATACCGATCTCGCGGAACCAGTCGGCGCCCTGGCGCACGATGTCGGGCACCGAGGCCAGCGTTTCGGTGTTGTTGATCACGGTCGGTCGGCCGTACAGGCCGAACATCGCCGGAAACGGCGGTTTGAAACGTGGCTGACCTTTCTTGCCCTCGATCGATTCGAGCAGCGCGGTCTCTTCGCCACAGATGTAGGCGCCGGCACCGAGATGGGTATGGATGTCGAAGTCGAAACCGCTACCGAGGATGTTCTCGCCGAGCAGGCCGGCCTCGCGCGCTTCGGCCAAGGCTTCTTCGAAGCGTTCGTACGGCTCCCAGAACTCGCCACGGATGTAGTTGTAACCGGCAACCCCGCCAATCGCATAACCGCAGATGATCATGCCTTCGATCAATGCGTGTGGGTTGTAACGCAGGATGTCGCGATCCTTGAACGTGCCGGGTTCGCCTTCATCCGAGTTGCACACGACATACTTGTCGCCCGGTGCGGTACGGTTGATGAAGCTCCACTTCAGGCCGGTCGGGAAACCTGCCCCACCACGCCCGCGCAGACCCGACTTCTTGACCGTCTCGATGATGTCTTCCTGCGGGGTCTTTTCTTTGAGGATCTTCTTGAGCGCCTCGTACCCGCCTTCCGCCTGGTAGGTTTCCAAGCGCCATGGCCGGTCTTTGTGCAGTGTGCGGAAGCAGACTTCGTTTGCCATCGACTTACTCCAGACCGTCCAGGATCTGATCGACCAGTTCGGGCGTCAGATTCTCGTAATAGGTGTGACCGATCTGCATCATCGGCGCGCCGCCGCAGGCACCCAGGCACTCGACTTCCTTCAGGCTGAACTTGCCGTCGGTGGTGACCTCGCCGAAACCGATGCCGAGACGGTTGCGCAGATGTTCGAGGACATTGTCGGAACCGTTGATCATGCACGAGACATTGGTGCACAGGCAGATCTTGTGACGACCGACTGGCTTGTGCTCGTACATCGAATAGAAGGTCGCCACCTCGTAGACCGCGATCGGCGGCATGTCGAGGTAATCGGCAACCTGATCCATCAGCTCACGCGTCAGATGGCCGCCGTTCATATCCTGCACATACATCAGCGCCGCCATGCAGGCCGACTGCTGCCAGCCTTCCGGATACTTCGCCACCCAGGCGTCGATCTTCTCGCGCACCTCGGCGGTGAACAGCGCGTCCTTGTCCTCGCACTTGTTGACGCGGATCATCGGTTCGCTGCGCATGCTCATCGGATCACCTCGCAGACCGGGATATCGGCAGCAGTGCAAGGCGCACGCGTTTCGAGCAGCGCAGTGTATGAAGCGATACATGAGCAGCGCAGAAAAGCGTGCAACACAGTAATGCAGTCGAGAGCGCGGTCTGCCACTTTGCTCATCGGTCGATCTCTCCAAATACGATATCCATCGTGCCGATGATCGCCACGACATCCGCCAGCATGTGGCCACGCGCCATCTCATCCATCGCGGCAAGGTGCGGAAAGCCCGGTGCGCGCACTTTCAGACGGTAGGGCTTGTTTGCACCATCAGACACGATATAGCAGCCGAACTCGCCCTTCGGCGCCTCGACTGCGGCATAGGCCTCGCCGGGCGGCGGGCAATAACCCTCGGTAAACAGCTTGAAGTGATGGATCAACGCCTCCATGTCGTCTTTCATGTCGGCGCGCTTCGGCGGCGTGATCTTGTGATCGTCCAGCATGACCGGGCCGGAATTCTCGCGCAGCCACTTAATACACTGTTTGATGATGCGGGCCGACTGGCGAAACTCTTCGACGCGCACCAAGTAGCGGTCGTAACAATCTCCGTTGGTACCGATCGGGATGTCGAAGTCGACCTGATCGTAGGCCGCATAGGGCTGCTTCTTGCGCAGATCCCATGCGATGCCGGAGCCGCGCAGCATCGGGCCGGTAAAGCCGAGTTGCATCGCGCGTTCCGGCGTGACCACGCCAATGCCGACGGTGCGCTGCTTCCAGATGCGGTTGTCGGTCAGCAGGGTTTCATATTCATCGACCAAGCCGGGGAAGCGATCAATAAACTCTTCGATGAAGTCGAGCAGTGAGCCTTCGCGCGCCGCATTGCGTCGCTTGGCCTCTGCGGAGCTGCCGAACTGCCCGGTGTCGTACTTGGGCATCTCGTCAGGCAGATCGCGGTACACGCCGCCCGGGCGGTAGTAGGTTGCGTGCATGCGCGCGCCCGAGACCGCCTCGTAGCAGTCCATCAGGTCTTCGCGCTCGCGGAAGCAGTACAGGAACATGGTCATCGCGCCGACGTCGAGTGCGTGCGTGCCCAACCACATCAGGTGGTTCAGGATGCGCGTGATCTCGTCGAACATGGTGCGGATGTACTGCGCCCGGATCGGCACCTCGACGCCCAGCAGTTGTTCGATGGCGCGCACGTAGCCGTGTTCGTTGCACATCATCGAGACATAGTCGAGACGGTCCATGTAACCGATCGACTGGTTGTACGGTTTGCTCTCGGCGAGCTTCTCGGTCGCGCGGTGCAGCAGGCCGACGTGCGGGTCGGCACGCTCGATCACCTCGCCGTCCATCTCCAGCACGAGGCGCAGCACACCGTGCGCGGCCGGATGCTGCGGACCGAAGTTCAGCGTGTAGTTTCTGATTTCCGCCATGGCTTATTCCGCATCCTCGCCGGCCGGCTCTTCGGGTTTCCAGCCGGCTTCGTAGCGGCTGTCTTCACGGATCACGCGCGGTACGAGCGTGCGTGGCTCGATGCTGACCGGCTCGTAGATCACGCGCTCCTGCTCCGGGTCGTAACGCATCTCGACCTGGCCGATCAGCGGGAAGTCCTTGCGGAACGGGTGACCGATGAAGCCGTAGTCGGTCAGGATGCGGCGCAGGTCCGGATGGCCGGCGAACATGATGCCGAACAGGTCGAAGGCCTCGCGTTCGAACCAGTTGGCGCTGGCCCAGATGCCGACCACCGAATCGACGATCGGCCGTTCGGCGTCGAGAAAGGTCTTAACGCGCAGGCGGACGTTGTGGGTAATCGACAGCAGGTGGTAGACCACGGCGAAACGGTTGGCCGGATCCATCTCAGGCACCTCGCGATCGACACCCCGGCTGAAACCGGCGTTGGCCGCGGTACGTGTGACCCACTCGGAGTTACCGTAAGCAGCGTAGTCGACACCGCACACGTCGATGCATTCTTCGAAGGCCAAGGTGCGTTTTTCGCGCAGCAGCTTCATGACCGGCGTCAGCACCTCGCGCGGTACGGTCAGCGTCAGTTCGCCGCACGCGCGTTGCCACGAGCAGTCTTCGTAGTCCTCGAGGTGCTCCTCAAGCGCCTCCTCGAGTTCGTCCAGGCGTTCATCTGGCGTCATTGTTATGCGATTTCCAACGATTAACGAGCAATCGTGTTCGTGCGTCGAATCTTGTTTTGCAGTTGCAACACGCCCCACAACAGGGCTTCGGCAGTCGGTGGGCAACCCGGCACATAAACATCGACCGGCACAATGCGGTCGCAGCCGCGGACCACCGAATAGGAGTAGTGGTAATAGCCACCGCCATTGGCGCATGACCCCATCGAGATCACCCAGCGCGGTTCGGCCATCTGGTCGTACACCTTGCGCAGGGCCGGGGCCATCTTGTTGACCAGCGTACCCGCAACGATCATGACGTCGGACTGACGCGGGCTGGGCCGGAAGATGATGCCGAAACGGTCGATGTCATAACGTGCTGCCGCCGCATGCATCATTTCGACGGCACAACAGGCCAGGCCGAAGGTCATCGGCCACATCGAACCGGTACGCGCCCAGTTGATCACCCCGTCGAGCGACGTGGTGACGAAACCTTTTTCGAGAACGCCCTCTATTCCCACTCCAGCGCTCCCTTCTTCCACTCATAGATGAAGCCGACCACGAGAATCCCGAGAAAAATCATCATCGCCCAAAACCCGACCATGCCGATCTGATCCAGGACAACTGCCCATGGGAAAAGAAAGGCTATTTCCAGATCGAAGATGATGAACAGGATGGCTACCAGGTAGTAGCGCACGTCGAATTTCATGCGGGAGTCTTCGAATGCCTCGAAGCCGCATTCGTAAGGAGAGTTCTTTTCGCTGTCCGGCCGGCGGGGCGATAACACGAACCCCAGACCGATCATCGCTGCGCCTACCACACTACCGACAACGATGAAGATCAGGACAGGCAGGTAATTTTCAAGCATACGATGCTGTCTCCTGGTAGGTAGCCCAAGCACCGGTTGTGTTAATTACCGCCGTTCGGGTCGGGCCAAAGGATAGCCACGGAGTTGTGCCAAAGTCAAATAAATTCACAATAGTATGTATTTGTTTTTTAAAGCTTATTTGTGTTTTTTCCGGGCATAAAAAAACGGTATCGCAGGTACCCCCACAATACCGTTCATACATGGTGCCGAAGGCCGGACTCGAACCGGCACGGCTTGCGCCACTACCCCCTCAAGATAGCGTGTCTACCAATTTCACCACTTCGGCGAGAACCAGATTGTCGACCGAGTTTTATTTAATTATTCGGCCGGCTTCGGCGCGTCGCTCTGCGACGGTGCCGTAGTTTGCGGCGCGGGCGTCGACTCTACCGATTCCGCGGGTACCGGCACCGACGGCATGTCGGTGATCGGTGCGCTCGGAAGATCCGACGACGTCTCTGTTGGGACGTTTGGCAGATCGCTCGGCGGTAACGCACTCTGCTCGGTCGGCTCGGTCTGGGCCGCCGGCGCTTTGTCCATCAGCGTTTCCTGGTCACCGGATCGCATCGCAAAACCGGCAAGCGCAAGGCTGGTGACAAAAAACAATGTAGCCAGGATGGCGGTGGTGCGGCTCAGGAAGTTCGATGCCCCACGTGAACCGAACACCGAAGACGATGCACCGGAACCGAAGGCAGCGCCCATATCGGCACCTTTACCGTGCTGGATGAGGATCAACCCGACCAAACCAATGGCCAGGAAGAGATGCACTACAACCAACACGGATTCCATAACCTAGCTTTCCTCTTGATCAGCTGTTTGCTGCAGAGCAAACAGCCAGAAAATCATCGGGCTTCAACGAGGCGCCGCCAATCAGGCCGCCATCGATATCTGCCTGTGCAACCAGTTCGGCTGCGTTCTTCGGGTTCATGCTGCCGCCGTACAATACGCGTACCACGTCAGCCACCGCCTGATCATTCGATGCCAGACGGCCGCGAATGAAGGCGTGTACCGCCTGCGCCATCTCAGGCGTGGCGGTCTTGCCGGTACCGATTGCCCAGACCGGCTCGTAGGCGATGACGCCCTCGCCGACCATCGCGATACCGCAGTGTTTGATCACGGCATCCAACTGGCGACCCACCACCTCTTCGGTGATGCCCTGCTCGCGCTCTTCGAGGGTCTCGCCAACGCACAGGATCGGCACCAGGCCGGCAGCGCGTGCCGCCGTGAACTTCTGCGCCACCACTTCGTCGGTCTCGCCATGGTAGGCACGACGCTCTGAGTGACCGATGATCACAAAATGACAGCCGAAATCGGCCAGCATCGAGCCTGCGATCTCCCCGGTGTAGGCGCCGGACTCGTAAACCGACACGTCCTGGCCACCCCACTTGATCGAGGTGCCGTCCAGCTGGGACTGCACATCCGCGATGTACACGGCGGGTGCACAAACAGCGACTTCAGCTGCCGTAACCTGGCCAATACCGGCCTTCAGTCCACCCAGCAACTCAGCGATGCTGGCGCGTGATCCGTTCATTTTCCAGTTACCGGCCACCAAAGGCTGACGCATAGTGTGCTCCCCTCGAAATCGAGCGGCGTAGCTTAACGGCGGAAGCCCGCTAAATCAACGGCAAGCAACGGAAAATCGATCAGCCCGTGACCTGTGCGCGAACCACGTCGGCAATCGTGTTGGCTTTTGCGACGACGGTGTCGGCTTCGCGGCCCTCGACCATCACCCGGATCAACGGTTCAGTGCCGGACGGACGCAGCAAGACACGCCCCTGATCGCCCATGTCGACCTCGACCGCCTGCACCGCCTCGGTCACCGATCGGCAAGCCATCACATCGGCAGCGCGCGCCGTGCCCAGCGGCACATTGATCAGTTCCTGCGGGTACTTGCGCATGCCCTGTCGCAGCTCGCTCAGGGTGCGTCCGGTCTTGTGGATCTCGGCCAGCACCTGCAGTGCCGATACGATGCCGTCGCCGGTCGTGGTGCGATCACGGCAGATGATGTGCCCCGAAGGCTCGCCACCGAGGGTCCAGTCGTTGTCGCACAACCGCTCGAGGATGTAACGATCGCCAACGCCGACCCGGTCGAAACCGACGCCGAGATCGCGCAACGCCACCTCGAGGCCGAGGTTGCTCATGTGGGTACCGACCACGTTGCCGACCAACCCGCCGTTGCGCAGCCGCGACTGGGCGATCACGTAGATGATCTCGTCGCCGTCGACGATCTCGCCCTTGTCGTCGACCATGATCACGCGGTCACCGTCGCCGTCGAGCGCGATGCCCAGGTCGGCGCCGTTGACCCGCACTGAGCTGGCCAGTGCGCGCGGCTTGGTCGCACCGAAGCCGTCGTTGATGTTCAGGCCGTTGGGCTCGGCGCCGATCGTGATGACTTCGGCACCGATCTCTTCGAGCACGTCCGGCGCGATGTGATAGGTCGCGCCGTGTGCACAATCGACCACGATCTTCATCCCGCTGAAATCCATGCGCGACGGGATCGTGCTCTTGCAGAATTCGATATAGCGACCACGCGCATCCTCAAGCCGCTTCGCCTTGCCCAGCTGGTCGGAGCAGACGGTCGTCATCGGCTTCTCGAGTTCAGCCTCGATCGCCTCTTCGACCTCGTCCGGCAGCTTGTTGCCGGAGCCGGAGAAAAACTTGATGCCGTTGTCTTCGTGCGGATTGTGCGAGGCGCTGATGACGATACCGGCACTCGCATGCAGCGTGCGCGTCAGGTAGGCGATGCCGGGCGTCGGCATCGGGCCGAGCAAGCGAATATTCACACCCGCCGCAGCCAGACCGGCCTCGAGCGCCGCCTCGAACATGTATCCGGAGATCCGGGTGTCCTTGCCGATCAGCACCTTGGCCTGATCACCGTTGCCCAGCACCCGGCCGGCCGCCCAACCTAGCTTGAGCACAAACTCGGGATTGATGTGACCTTCACCGACGCGCCCTCTGATGCCGTCGGTTCCAAAATATTTACGCGCCATCCTCTCTATCCTCAGTTCTTGTCGACGCTGCCGTCCATGGTCGCCTGCCAGACCGCAATCGCATCGACCGTCGCCGCGACATCGTGCACTCGCACGATACGTGCGCCCCGCTCGACCGCAATCAACGCTGCCGCCACACTGGCAGGCATGCGTTCTTCGACCGGCCGCCCGGTGATCGCGCCGAGCATCGATTTGCGCGAGATGCCCACCAATACGGGCACACCGAGCGTCCGAAAGGCCTCGAGCCCACGCAGCAGCTGCAGGTTGTGCTCGACCGTCTTGCCGAAGCCGAACCCCGGATCGACCAACAGGCGATCTCGCGAGATTCCGCCCGCTTCGCACGCGGCGATGCGATTACTTAAGTATTCGATGATATCGGCTACGACGTCGTCATATTGAGGCGCGGCCTGCATGGTACGCGGCTCGCCCTGCATGTGCATCAGGCACACGGGCACGCGGCCGCTGGCAACCGCGGCAATCGCGCCGGGCGCCTGGAGGGCCGATACATCGTTGATCATGCCTGCACCGGCTGCAATCGCCGCACGCATCAGGTCCGGCTTGCTGGTATCGACCGAGACCGGCGTATCGAAGCTTGCTACCAGGCGCTCGACCACGGGCAACACGCGATCCATCTCTTCGGCCAGGGAAACGGCCTGTGCACCGGGACGGGTCGATTCGCCGCCGATATCCAGTAGATCCGCGCCCTCGTCGATCATGCGCTCCGCCTGGTGCAGTGCATCGTCGAGCGTCAGGAAACGGCCGCCATCGGAGAACGAGTCGGGCGTAATGTTGAGTATCCCCATCACGCGGGGACACGAGAGATCGAGCAGTTTGCCGGAATCAGACGACATAGCAGCCAGCGCAAAACGAAAAAGGACCGGGCGAAGTCACTTCGCCCGGCCCCGGGTTGGGTGCTGCGGATTCTACCCGCTGATGATCAGTGTTGTCCTGCCGGACCACCGATCGGCGACTCGCCGCTGACGTCCTTACCGTCGTCTGCTGGCGCACCGCCGCCGGGTGCAGCCGAGTCATCGTCCCAGCCGGCCGGCGGGCGCGGATCACGGCCTTCCATGATGTCGCGGATCTGATCGCTGTCGATCGTCTCGAACTTCATCAGGGCATCGGCCATCGCGTGCAGCTTGTCGATATGATCGTTCAGGATGCCGGCAGCACGGTCGTAGTTGCGATCGATGAAGGCACGCACCTCTTCGTCGATGGCATGCACCTCGCCTTCGTCTTCGCCGTAGGCCAGCGGTCCCATGCGGTCGGACAGACCCCACTTGGTCACCATGTTGCGGGCTATGTCGGTCGCTCGCATGATGTCGTTCGACGCACCGGTGGTCACCGACTGCGCACCGAAGATCAGTTCTTCGGCGATACGCCCACCAAACAGGCTCGAGATCTGGCTCTCGAGGTGTTCCTTGCTGTGGCTGTAACGGTCCTCTTCCGGCAGGAACATGGTGACACCCAGCGCACGACCGCGAGGGATGATCGACACCTTGTACACCGGATCGTGCGACGGCACGTTCAGGCCGACGATGGCATGCCCCGCTTCGTGATAGGCGGTCAGACGCTTCTCGTCTTCCTTCATCGCCATCGACTTGCGCTCGGCGCCCATCATGATCTTGTCTTTGGCCTTCTCCATGTCTTCCATGTCGACCAGGCGCTTGTTGGCACGCGCGGCGAACAGAGCCGCCTCGTTGACCAGGTTGGCCAGGTCGGCACCGGAGAAGCCCGGCGTACCGCGTGCGATCAACGACGGCTTGACGTCATCGGCGAGCGGCACCTTGCGCATGTGCACTTTCAGAATCTGCTCGCGACCGAGGATGTCCGGCAGGCCGACCACGACCTGGCGGTCGAAACGACCGGGACGCAACAGCGCCGGGTCGAGCACGTCCGGACGGTTGGTCGCAGCGATCACGATGACGCCTTCGTTACCTTCGAAACCGTCCATCTCGACCAGCAACTGGTTCAGGGTCTGCTCGCGCTCGTCGTGACCGCCGCCGAGACCGGCGCCACGGTGACGACCGACCGCGTCGATCTCGTCGATAAAGATGATGCACGGGGCGTGTTTCTTCGCCTGGTCGAACATGTCGCGTACGCGCGATGCACCGACACCGACGAACATCTCGACGAAGTCCGAACCGGAGATCGTGAAGAACGGCACCTTGGCCTCGCCGGCAATCGCACGCGCCAGCAGGGTTTTACCAGTACCGGGCGGGCCGACCATCAACACGCCGCTCGGGATCTTGCCGCCGAGTTTCTGGAACTTGGACGGATCTTTGAGGAAGTCGACCAGCTCTTTGACCTCTTCCTTCGCCTCTTCACAGCCGGCGACATCCGAGAAAGTCACTTTGACCTGGTCTTCGGTGAGCATGCGCGCCTTGCTCTTGCCGAACGACATGGCGCCACGTCCTGCGCCCCCGCCCTGCATCTGGCGCATGAAGAAGATCCACAGACCGATCAGGATGAACAGCGGGAACCAGTTGATCAGGATGTTCCACAGGATCGACGGCTTCTCCGGCGGCTCGGCGCGGATCTCTACGTTCGCATTGAGCAATTGATCGACCAGCTTGTCGTCGGCGGGCGCATCGGTAGAGAAGCGGCTGCCCGACGTCATCACGCCGTCGATGCGACCATCTTTATAAATGGTGACACTGGCGACGTTCTTGCGTTCGACCTGCTCAATGAACTTTGAATAGGTGAGTTCGGGCGAAGAGGGTTTCTGCGCCGTGAAGCTGTTGAAAACCGTCATCAGCACGACGGCGATGATGACCCACAGTACGATATTTTTGGCCATGTCGTTCACGGCAGTTCCCCATGCCTAAAGGCGTTGCCGTTCGGCAATGACACCGAACATGCTGATCGTTGGCGCCCAACTTGGACCCCAGTTTCTCATAGCGTTTTCGTAACCTACTACGAATGATAGTTCCCGGCTACCAGATAAACCTCGCGGCTTTTGGGCCGCGAAGCCTTGGGTTTGCGCGTCACGGCGCGACCGAAATCCGCCTTCACCTGGCGCATCCAGTCGTCGAACCCCTCGCCGTGGAACACTTTACAGACAAAGCCGCCGCCGGGACGCAGCCGCTGTTCGCAAAAATCCAGTGCCAGTTCGCACAGATGCATGGCGCGCGGCTGATCCACCGCAGCCACCCCGCTTACATTGGGGGCCATATCCGAAATCACAAGATCGACCGGCTGTCCGTCCAGGACGGCGTCGAGCTTGACCAGGGCTTCATCCTCGCGGAAATCCCCCTGGATCACTGTCACGCCGGGCAGTTCATCCATCGGCAGGATGTCGAAGGCGATTACCTTTCCCTTTGGCCCAACCAGATCGTGCGCCACCTGCGACCAGCCACCCGGTGCGGCACCCAGGTCGACGATCACCTGACCGGGCTTGATCATCCGGTCTTTTTCCTGAAGTTCCAATAGCTTGTAAGCAGCGCGCGAGCGGTAGCCTTCACGCTTGGAGCGTTTGACGTACTCATCATTGACATGCCGCTGCATCCAGCGGTGACTGCTTTTCGATCGTGCCATGAAGGTTTTAGGCCAATCGGCCGGAAAACGAATCCGGATTATGCCATCCCCTGCCTTCGGCATGATTCAGAATCCGCAATCGACGTACCCCAGTTGCTGCATTTCGCTTATAGTTGGCGGCCTTTTTTGCGAATCCTTGCGATGAAATTATCCGAATCTCAAAAACGCCACCTGCGCGGCCTTGGACACCACCTGAAACCCGTCGTCTGGGTCGGCCAACACGGCCTTAAAGACAGCGTCATTGCCGAGATCGAGCAGGCTTTGGATTCGCACGAGTTGATCAAGGTGAAGATTGCCGCCGACCGCGAAACGCGCGTCGCCATTGGCGAAGACATCTGTGAAAAGACCCATGCCGAGCCGATTCACAGTATCGGTCAGATGCTCATCCTGTTTCGTCGTAACACTGAAAAGCCGAAGGTGGCGTTGCCGTCGTCCTGATTCGGCACTACTCGTAGCGGACTTCGAGAATCTCGAATTCGTGGGTGCCGCCCGGCGCCTCGAGCGCGACTTCGTCGCCCTCGCTCTTGCCGATCAGGGCGCGCGCCACGGGTGAGGTCACCGAGATCTTGTTGTGTTTTAGATCAGCCTCGTCGACGCCCACGATCTGGTAGGTCTTTTCTTTGTCGGTGTTCAGATCGAGCAGCACCACGGTAGCGCCGAAGATCACCTTGCCGCCGGCATTAACCTGGGTCACGTCGATAATCTGGGCGTGCGACAACTTGGCCTCGATGTCCTTGATACGACCTTCGATAAAACCCTGCTGCTCACGCGCTGCGTGATACTCCGCGTTTTCCTTCAGGTCGCCATGCGCGCGCGCCTCGGATATCGCCGCGATCACGGCCGGACGCTTGACGCTCTTCAGTTCGTTCAGCTCGGCGCGCAAGCGCTCGGCACCATGCAGGGTCATCGGATGTTTTTCCATTCGTCGTCTCCTCCGTCGGTCGCGATCAACCGTGAAGTTCGCGCAGGCTGTTCACATTCAATTGATCCGGCTGCTGCAACGCAAGTACCGCGGCCTCGGCGCCCGAGATCGTGGTCGTATAGCTGACCTTGTGCTGCAATGCAGTGCGGCGGATCGATGCGGAGTCAATGATCGCCTGCTTGCCTTCCGTCGTATTGATGATCAGATCGAACTCGTCGTTCTTGATCATGTCGACGATATGCGGCCGGCCTTCCTTCACCTTGTTGACCACGGCGCACTCGATGCCCGCCTCGCTGATCGAGCGGCAGGTACCGCGCGTAGCCGAGATCTGGAAACCAAGATCGGCCAGCTTGCGCGCCACGCTGACGGCACGCGCGCGATCGGCCTCGCGTACCGATAGCAGCGCCCGGCCGCTGCGCGGCAACAACACGCTGCCGCCTTCGTTGGCCTTGGCATAGGCCTCGCCAAAGGTGCGGCCGACGCCCATGACCTCGCCGGTCGATTTCATTTCCGGGCCCAACAGGGTGTCGACACCGGGGAATTTGACGAACGGAAACACTGCCTCTTTTACGTAGTAGTGCTTGGGAATAATCTCGCCATCGATGCCCTGTTCCTTGAGCGACTTGCCCGCCATGCAGCGCGCTGCGATCTTGGCCAGCGGCCGGCTGGTCGCTTTCGACACGAACGGCACGGTGCGCGAGGCGCGCGGATTCACTTCGAGCAGGTAGATGTCGTCGCCCTTGATCGCGAACTGCGTATTCATCAGGCCGACGACCTTGAGCGCATGCGCCAGCTTGCGGATCTGTTCGCGCATGCGATCTTGCACCGAGTTGCTCAGCGTATACGGCGGCAGCGAGCACGCCGAGTCGCCGGAGTGCACGCCGGCCTGTTCGATGTGTTCCATGATGCCGCCGATCAGCACGTCTTCGCCGTCGCAGATCGCATCGATATCGACTTCGATCGCATCGTCGAGGAAACGGTCGAGCAACACCGGCGATTCATTGGAGACCTTAACGGCCTCACGCATGTAGCGGCGCAGATCGTCTTCATCGTGCACGATCTCCATCGCGCGGCCACCCAACACGTAAGAGGGACGAACAACCAGCGGATAACCGATCTCTGCTGCCAACTGCACCGCCTGCTCGGCCTCTGTCGCTGTGCGGTTCGGCGGCTGCTTCAGGCCTTCGCGCTCAACCAGCTTCTGGAAGCGCTCCCGGTCTTCGGCCAGGTCGATCGAATCCGGCGAGGTGCCGATGATCGGCGCGCCCGCGGCTTCGAGATCTTCGGCCAGCTTGAGCGGCGTCTGGCCGCCGTACTGCACGATGATGCCTTTCGGATTCTCTTTGTGAACGATCTCGAGCACGTCTTCGAGCGTCAGCGGTTCGAAATACAGGCGATCGGACGTGTCGTAATCGGTCGATACGGTTTCCGGGTTGCAGTTGACCATGATGGTCTCGTAGCCGTCTTCGCGCATCGCGAACGCGGCGTGCACACAGCAATAGTCGAACTCGATACCCTGACCGATACGATTCGGCCCGCCACCGAGCACCATGATCTTGTTGTTGTCGGTCGGCGCGGCTTCGCACTCTTCCTCGTAGGTTGAGTACATGTAGGCCGTGCTCGATGCGAATTCGGCCGCACAGGTATCGACGCGCTTGTAAACCGGGCGCACGCCCAGTTCATAGCGATGCTGGCGCAGCTCCGCCTCGGGAATTTCCAACAGGTCGGCAAGCCGCTTGTCGGAGAACCCCTTGCGCTTGAGCTCGCGCATGCGCGCCGCATTGAGCGCCTCGACGCCACCGTCACGCACGGCAGCCTCGTCGCGCAGCAGGTCTTGAATCTGTACCAGGAACCAGCGGTCGATCTTGGTGTGATCGAACACGTCTTCCAGCGAAAAGCCCATGCGGAAGGCATCGGCCACGTACCACAGGCGTTCGGCGCTGGGCTGGCGGATCTCGGAGATCACGACATCGCGCACATCGTCCGCACTGAGATCGACGACCGGATCGAGCCCGGCCTTGCCGGTTTCCAGGCCACGCAGTGCCTTCTGCAGCGATTCCTGGAAGGTGCGGCCGATCGCCATGACCTCGCCCACCGATTTCATCTGCGTGGTCAGGCGCGCATCGGCCTGCGGAAACTTTTCGAAGGCGAAACGCGGCACCTTGGTCACGACATAGTCGATCGACGGTTCGAACGAAGCCGGGGTGACACCGCCGGTGATCTCGTTGCGCAGTTCGTCGAGCGTGTAGCCGACCGCCAGCTTGGCGGCGACCTTGGCGATCGGGAATCCGGTCGCCTTCGAGGCGAGCGCAGAGGAACGCGACACGCGCGGGTTCATCTCGATGATGATCATGCGCCCGTCGTCCGGGTTGATCGCGAACTGTACGTTCGACCCGCCGGTATCGACGCCGATCTCGCGCAACACCGCCAGCGAGGCGTTACGCATGATCTGGTATTCCTTGTCGGTCAGCGTCTGCGCCGGCGCGACGGTGATCGAGTCACCGGTATGCACGCCCATCGGATCGAGGTTTTCGATCGAGCAGACGATGATGCAGTTGTCGTTGCGATCGCGCACGACCTCCATCTCGTATTCTTTCCAGCCGAGAATGGACTCTTCGATCAACAGCTCGGAGGTCGGCGACAGATCGAGGCCGCGGGCGCAGATCTCTTCGAATTCTTCGCGGTTGTAGGCGATACCGCCGCCCGAGCCACCCATCGTGAACGACGGGCGGATGATCGTCGGGAAGCCGATCTGCGCCTGCACCTGGTTGGCCTCTTCGAGCGAGTGCGCGACTGCCGAACGCGGCATGTCGAGTCCGATCTTGCGCATCGCCTTGCGGAACAGATCGCGATCTTCGGCCTTGTCGATCGCCTCGCGGCTGGCACCGACCATCTCGACGCCATGTTCTTCGAGCACGCCTTCACGCACCAGGTCGAGCGCGCAGTTCAGCGCGGTCTGGCCGCCCATGGTCGGCAGCAGGGCGTCGGGCTTTTCCTTTTCGATGATCTTGGCGACCGTGCGCCAGGTGATCGGCTCGATATAGACGGCGTCGGCCATGTCCGGATCGGTCATGATCGTCGCCGGGTTGGAGTTGACCAGAATGACGCGAAAGCCTTCCTCCTGCAGCGCCTTGCAGGCCTGCGCACCGGAATAGTCGAACTCACACGCCTGACCGATAACGATCGGGCCTGCGCCGATGATGAGGATGCTCTTGATGTCTGTTCTTTTAGGCATGTGCTACCAACCACGAGAGGCGCGTTGCGCCAGTAATCCAATCGGCTCGTCCTTGTGCGCCGGGTTTCCCCTGCCCTCAGCGGGCTTCCATCAATTCGATAAAGTGATCAAACACCGGTGCCACGTCGTGCGGCCCGGGACTGGCTTCCGGATGCCCCTGAAAGCTGAAGGCCGGCCGGTCGGTGCGATGGATGCCCTGCAACGATCCATCGAACAGTGATTTGTGCGTCGCCCGCAACGTGTCCGGCAGGCTCGCTTCGTCCACGGCAAAACCGTGGTTCTGACTGGAGATCATCACCGTGCCTTTTTCCAGGTCCTGTACCGGATGGTTGGCGCCGTGATGACCGAATTTCATTTTTACCGTCTTGGCGCCCGATGCCAGGCCCAGCAACTGGTGGCCAAGGCAGATGCCGAAGGTCGGCATGCCGGTGTCGACGATCTCTTTGATGGCGTCGACCGCGTAATCGCACGGCTCCGGGTCGCCCGGGCCATTGGAAAGGAACACGCCATCGGGCGACATCGCCAGCACGTCGGCGGCCGGGGTCTTGGCCGGCACCACGGTCACGCGACAGCCGCGGTCGACCAACATACGCAGGATGTTGCGCTTGATGCCGTAGTCGTAGGCCACGACATGGAACTTGGCCTGCTCGGGATCGCACTCGACGTAGCCTTCACCCAGCTTCCAGGTGCCTTCGCCCCAGGTGTAGGACGAATCGGTGGTGACCTCTTTGGCCAAATCCATGCCCTTCAGGCCGGGAAAAGCGCGCGCAGCCTCGAGTGCCGCCGCCTCGTTGATCTGGCCGGCCATGATGCAGCCGTTCTGCGCACCCTTCTCACGCAGCACACGTGTCAGGCGGCGGGTATCGATATCGGCGATCGCGACGATGCCGTTGCTGCCGAGATACTCCTGCAGCGAACGCTCACTGCGGAAGTTGCTGACGATCAGCGGCAGATCGCGGATCACCAGGCCGGCCGCGTGAATCGCGCCGGATTCCTCGTCCTCGCCGTTCACCCCGGTGTTGCCGATGTGCGGATAGGTCAGTGTGACGATCTGGCGGCTGTATGAGGGATCGGTGAGGATCTCCTGGTAGCCGGTCATCGCCGTGTTGAACACGACCTCACCGACGGTCTGGCCTTCCGCACCAATGGAACGGCCGTGAAAAATGCTGCCATCTTCAAGAACAAGTATCGCCGGACTGGTCATTTATACGCGCACAAAAAGCCGGTAGAGACACGCTATCGCTATCTCTCCCGGTCACTAGAATTTTTTGAATCTGGTGGACCTGCAACGCTGTGTTGCAGTGCGCAATGTTACGGTAAGCCGCGTGCCGCTGTCCACGCCCCGCGCTTAATTCTAACAGCCACACGCGCCACTGTGTGCCGGTGTTTGCGACCTGTCGCCCAATGACGTCACGCCAAGCGGTGCTGACGCGTCCAGGCGACAATATTCGCGGCATCCATCGCCCCGGCAACCCGGTCGATCTCGCGCCCGCCGGCAAACAGGATCATGGTCGGGATGCTGCGGATTCCGAACTGCGCCGCCACGGCCTGTTCGTTCTCGGTGTTCACCTTCAAGAGCCGCACCTGGGGCTCGAGCTGAGCCGCGGCCTGTGCAAAAGCGGGCGCCATCATCTTGCACGGCCCGCACCAGGGCGCCCAGAAATCGACCAATAGCGGGATATCGCTGCGCGCGAACTGCTGTTGAAAACCCTGGCCGTTAACCTCAGCCGGATGGGCGGCGAACAAGGGCTGCTTGCAGCGCCCGCACTTGCCGCCGGCGCCGAGCCGATCGACAGGCACTCGGTTCACGCCATTGCAGTGAGGACAGACCACGTGTTTCGATTCGCTCACTACCCTACTCCAGAAAACTTCGTTGCATGCCGGGTAAATAGGGTCGTCACGCTCGAACTTCAAGCACCCTGCGCCCCCCTTGCAATTGTTCGCCATCGACCGCATTTTTGCGCATTGAGACTAAACCTACGCACGTTTGGAGCCGGTTACGATGGCAGACTCGCCGTACATCTTTGAGATCGACGAAAGCAACTACGAACAGATCGTTCTGCGCGGTTCTTTCCAGGTGCCGATCCTGGTGGATTTCTGGGCGAGTTGGTGCCAACCGTGCCAGATGCTGATGCCGGTGCTGGCCAAGCTGGCAGATGAGTACCAGGGCAAGTTCATCCTGGCCAAGGTCAACACCGAAGAACAACAGGCGATCGCACAGCAGTTCGGCATCCGCAACATACCCAACGTCAAGCTGTTCCGCGACGGGCAGCCGGTCGACGAATTCGCCGGTGCATTGCCCGAAAGCGAGATCCGCGCCTTCCTCGATCGCCATCTGCCGCGCGAATCCGACGGCGCGGTCGCCCAGGCGCAGCAACTGCTGATGGGCGGCGATGCGCAGGGTGCACGGGCCTTGCTCGAGCAGGCCCGTGAACAAGACCCGGCCAACCCGAGACTGGCGTTGATGCTGGCGCAAACCTGCGCCGCGGCGGGTGATGTAGATGGCGCCGAGCAGGTGCTCGACACCCTGCCCGCCGATGAGCAGGACAATCCCGAGACCAAGATGCTGCGCGGCCAGCTGTTTTTTGAACGCATCGCCCAGCAGGGCACCCCGGACGCCGACCCTGCGGCCCGCGTCGAGCAGTCGCCCGATGACAGCGACGCCCGCTACCGCCTGGCGGCTCAGCAGATCGTGACCAACGATATCGCCGGCGCGTTGGACAACCTGCTGCTGGTCATGCAGAAGGACCGCAAGTACGGCGACGATGCGGCACGCCTTGCCCTGCTGAAGGTGTTTGATATGCTCGGCGACGACCCTGCGGTCAACCGCTACCGTGCACGCATGTTCGCGCTGTTGCACTGAACGCCACCAAAGAGATTCCGAGATGACCCCCGAAGAACAAACTGCGATCGAAGCCGCTGCCTGGCGCACGCTGGTCGGCCATCTGCAAAAACGCAAAGACGTACAGAATATCGACCTGATGAACATGGCAGGCTTCTGCCGCAACTGCATGTCGCGCTGGATGGCGCATGCCGCGACCGCGCAAGGCGTGGAACTGAGCGATCCCCAGGCGCGTGAGATCGTCTACGGCATGCCGTACGACGAGTGGAAGTCGAAGTACCAGGCCGAGGCCACGCCGGACCAACTGGCGAAGTACAAGCAGATCGGTCCCGACGATACGACCGATTGACCCGCTCTACACGAAACCCGGCTGTTCAACCGGCCGGGGCTTTCACACCCACGACCTCCGCACCCTCAGCATCCACCCGCCAGCGCACGTCACGGTCGGCTAGCCGCATTCCGTAGACGCGGTCGCCGGTTTCGTTCTGGCGATAGGCCGGGCGCGGATCGAGCGCCAGCACCGCCGTCACCAGTTCACGCATACCGGCAGGATCGTCGGTCGCAGCGAGGTCTTGTAGCGCATCCGCCGCGAAGCGCACGGCCAAGCGCGCAGCGGGCGGCTCAACCGCATACCCGGCTTTCGCGTCGCCGATGGCATCGACATAGGGCACGTAAGGCTTGATATCGTAGATCGGCGTATCGTCCAGCAGGTCGACACCCGAAACGCGCAGCATAGGCCTGGGCCCGGCAATCACCTCGAGCAGGCGCAGCACCGATAGGCCCAGAAAATTCGGCCGGAACGGCGCTCGGCTGGCCCACACCCCCACCTCTTCGTTACCGCCCAATCGCGGTGGCCGGACTTTCGGCCGCCAGCCCTGATCGACGCAGCGATCGAAGCGGAAGGTCACCCAGATGTGAGAAAAGCCCTCGAGCCCGGTGAGCATCGATGGGTCGTCGAACGGCGGCAGAAGTAGAATCTCGCCGACCGCCTGCTCGACCAGGCCGGGTTGGCGCGGGATGCCGAATTTTTCCTGGTAGGGAGAGCGGATCACGGCAACCGGCTCAATGGTTGTCGCCGGCCATTCACCTTTCGCCATTGTGTCACCCAAACTCCGTCACGCCGAATCGCGATCCAAGGCATAATACCAAGGCCTGCCAAAACGATTTGGTCGTGGCAGGATTCGATAAAGCTATCGCGCAAGCGGACGATAGCCGAACCGTGGGGCAGCGAGCATGCGTCAGGCCGTATTCACGATGTCGCCCTGCGCCACATCCGCCCGCAAAGCCGTTTGATGCCGACGAATAATTACAAAAACATCGCCCTGTTTTTGCTGTTGCTGACTGGTCTGCTGATCACCATTTGGATGGTCGACGCAACCCGGCTGGCATCGCTCACCACACTTGGCGCCGCGGTCGCGATCGCCATCGCGATCACGTTCGTCTGGCATTTCACCTTTCATCGACCGATGCGCCGCAGCCTCGATGCGCTGGCCAAGCGCGTCAGCCGTTTGTCTTACCGCTGCGACGGGCCACCCTCGACCGAGGCCGATATCGCCGATCCGCATATTCGACATATTGCGCAACGTCTATCTCGACGCCACCGGCGCTTCGCCGCCTACGCAAGCCGTTTGCGCGACCAATGGCGTCGCCTGCGCGGCATCTACCGCAATTCGCACGATGCCATTCTGGTGTTCGACCCCGCCAGCGGTGCGCTGAAAGACTGCAACCCACGAGCCGCCGAACTGTTCAGCCTGCCGGTTGACGAGTTGATCGGGCGATCGATCGATGAACTGCACGACGAAGAGCCCGGATACCTGCGCAGCCTCGTCGATGACGTAATGGATGGCAGACACGGCCGCTCGATCAGAACAGACTATCGCGCCGCCGATGGACGCGTGCTGCCGGTCGAGGTATCGCTATCACGCCTCGAACTCAATACCGGCAACCTGCTGTTGTGCATCGCGCGCGATGTCAGCGAACACGAACATGCGGCGCAACGCATCGAACACCTCGCCTATCACGACACCCTGACCGGCCTGCCGAACCGCACGCTGCTGACCGATCGCGTGAACCGGGCACTGGCGCGGGCGCGACGCACCGGCGAGATCGGTGCCCTGTTGTTTCTCGATCTCGACAAGTTCAAACGCATCAACGATTCACTCGGCCATTCGGTCGGCGACGAATTGCTCAAGGAACTGGCGCGCCGTCTGCGTACCACCTTGCGCGAGGAAGACACCGTGGCGCGTCTGGGCGGCGACGAATTCGTCGTGCTGCTCGAGCGACTTGGCGAAGACCTGGAGGCCGCCGTCGACAAGGCGCGCGAGATCGCGACCAAGATCCGCACGGTGTTCGCGGATGAATATGAACTCGAGGGTCACGAATTGTTCGTGACCGCCAGCATCGGCATCGTCACGTTTCCGCACGATGGCGACACCGTCGATACCCTGCTGCGTCATGCCGACACTGCCATGTACCACGCCAAGGGCGACGGTCGAGACGGTGCGCGGGTGTTCGAACGCCGCATGGATGAAGCGGCCATTTCGCGGCTGCGCCTGGAAAACGAATTGCGTGCCGGCTTGCGTGACGGGCAGTTCGAATTGTTCTTCCAACCGGTATTGACGATCAAGGACGGGCGCGTGCTCGGCGCCGAGGTGCTGCTGCGTTGGCGCCACCCTACCGCTGGCCTGATCGCTCCCACGGAGTTTCTGCCGTACATCGAAAACGGCGCATTAATGCTGAAGCTCGACGATTGGGTGCTGCTCGAATCGTGCGGCCTGCTCGGCAGGATTCAAAACGACCCGGATATGCAGACACCGGAACGGCTCGCCATCAACATCAGCCACCAGCAGTTCGTGCAGGCAGAGTTCGTTGACCGCATCCGCGAGATCACCGAACTGACCGGCGCCGACCCCAAACGACTGCAGTTCGAGATCACCGAGACCATGCTGATCAAGGACACCAAGGAATCGGTCGACCGCATGAATGCCCTGCGCCAGCTCGGCATCAACTTCGCGATCGACGATTTCGGCACCGGCTATTCATCGCTCGCCGATCTGCGTCAGCTCCCGATCGACACGATCAAGATCGATCGCACGTTTATCCGCGACCTGGCGAGTGACCCGAACGATGCCGCCATTGTGCGCGCCATCCTGTCGATGGCCCATCATATCGGCGTCAACGCGATCGCTGAAGGCGTCGAAACGCGCGAGCAGTTACAGTTTCTGCGCGATGCCGACTGCGCGTATTACCAGGGATATCTCGGCAGGCCGCCATTGGACCGCGAGACTTTCATGGAAGAGCTGCGCTACAGTGCAGAACTCTATACGCGAAACGCATCACCGTCCGAGCAAGCCGATCTCACCTAAGCTGCCCCTGACACGATCACATGCGAACGAGGCAATCATGAAGACCAAAACCTGGCTGTCGATGTTGGCCCTGTTGCTGTGCTCAGCGGCCGTGAATGCCGGCTGGGATCCGGCAGACAACGCAAGACTGTTGCGTGAGGCGCCGAAGACAGTCGCCACGTTTCGCGCCGCCGACCCGTCGCTGCGCCGTTTCTTCGACAGCGCCGCCGGCTGGGCAGTGTTCCCCACCGTCGGCAAAGGCGGCTTCGTACTGGGCGGGGCCTATGGCAAAGGGGTGGTCTACAGTGGCGGTACAGCGGTCGGTTTCACCGAGCTCAAGCAGGTCAGCGTCGGCTTGCAGGTCGGCGGCCAGACATACAGCGAATTGATCTTCTTCCGCGACCAGGCCGCACTCGAACGCTTCAAGACCGAGAAACTGGAGTTCGATGCACAGGTGTCCGCCATTGCAGCCGACAAAGGCGCCGCGGCGAGCGCCGATTATCACTCCGGCGTCGCCGTGTTTACCAAACCGAAAAGTGGCCTGATGGCCGAGGCATCGGTCGGCGGGCAGAGTTTCAGTTTCTCGCCGCGCTGACCTGTCGAACGACTTACTTGGCGGTACTGAGCAGTTCCCGGCGCATGCCGAGCTGTTGTTCAAAGAAGCGGATCATCGCCTTCTCGTAGGCACAATCGCCATCCGGCCCGATCTGGTCGAGCCGTTTTTCGAGCGCCGCGATCTCTTCTTCGAGGCGTTCTGCCGCAGTCCCTACCAGCGGCTGCTGGGTCGCACGCATCCGACGTGTTTGCATAATCATGGTCTCTTGCTTATCTGAAAGAAGCGTAGCCGCGCTGCGTGAAAGCTGTGTGACAGCGTTATCAGTCCCGGCGCAGGGCATCCGAGACGGCAATCGGTGTTGGGAACCGCAGCACAACCAGGTAAGAAGAGACCAGAAATGTGAGCAGTGTCGATAGCTGGATCAGGTAAGACGCTTCGGCGCTGATCACCCGGTTTTCCAGCGCCAGCACCGCCACCAGCAGCGAGAACTCGCTCATCTGGCCGAGGCGGAATCCGACCTCATGGGAGCGCTTCTCGGATTCGCCGGTGCGCAGCAGCAGCCAGCGAAAGCAGCATCAGGGCCCCGGCCAACAACAACGCCGGCATGATGACCTGCCCGATCATGCCGACATCGAAACCCGCACCCAGCGAGAAGAAGAACAGCACCAGAAAGAAGTCGCGCAGCGGTTTCAGGCTCTCGGCGATGAACATGGCGATCGGGCTCGATGCAAGCACGACACCGGCGATGAAGGCGCCGATCTCGGCGGACAAGCCCAGCAACCCGGCCAACTCGGCCATGCTCATGCACCAGCCGATGGTCATCAGGAAGATGTACTCCTGGATCTTGTCGAACTTGCGGATCAGGCGGATCAACACATAGCGCTCGAACAGCCAGGCAAAGGCGATCAGCGCAGGCAAGGCAATCAGCAGTTTGACGGGTGCTCGAAAAGGCCGCGGTACCGCCGATCAGCAGGCTCTCGGTCACGTCGAACCCGAAGGCCAGCGAGATGCCGAAGCCGGTGGCAAGGAACACCAGCGAACTGAGCACGGTGACTTCGGTGGTCTTGGCAACCATGCGAAACAGTTCTTGCGGCTGCAGGTTCAGACCAAGCAGAAACAGCAGAAACATGATGCCGAACTCGGAGATGCTGCGAATCAACTCCGGATCGGTGACCAACCCGAGTGCCGACGGGCCAAGCAATGCCCCGAGCACGATATACGCCACCAGCAGCGACTGGCGGGCAAACAAGGCCAAGGTCGCGAACAGCGCCGCGCCGGCGAAGATCAGAAAGATGGCAAAAACGATGGGGTCGTGTGCCATGGAGAGCTCAGACCTGGGGATTCAACGCGACGACCGTGAACCCCCTGTCGACCAGGCGTGGAAGCAGCGCGCATCGGACGACGCCGGCGCGCAGCTTGCTGAGAGGACAATACACCTGACAGATCATCATCGTGGAGATCATAGTAAGTCGTGCGAAAAAAAACACCCGCCGAATGGCGGGTGCGTCGAGTATCTCAGCCTTGTTGTTGTTTTCAGCGCTTAACTTTCTTTGGCTGCCTCGGCCGGTGCCTTGGATACCGACTTCCTGCTCGGCTTGCTCTTGCAATGAGCGGCCACGGTACGGCCATCTTTGCGCTCGTAGCTGTCTACCCAGGTGCACTCGCTCGATGCCGAGCAGGCATTCTGTTCGATGCCCTTGCACTGGCTGGCGGCACCGGCGGTGAACGACAGACCGAGCAACACGGCAGCGGTGGCGACGCGGATGGAAACAGATGCGATAGATAGGTTCATGCTTGACTCCTTGTTAGCATTGCGAGTGCGAATCCGTGCACTCGGACGCCATTCTAACCGAGTCGACCCCGCTGAACAGGGTCTTTCAGCGAGGGCAGTCGTTAGCTTCGCATTGGCGCCCATCAACCCAGATGGCGCCGTCGAATTTCGCGCCCATCCAGCGCGCCCCCCCGATGCGCGCCGCACCCAAGTCGGCAAAACTCAGATCGGCGCCGCTCAGATCGGCATTGGTCAGATCGGCGGAGCGCAGATTGGCGCCCTTGAGGCTGGCGCCTTTGAGATTCGCATAAGAAAGGTCGGTCGACGTCAAATCAATGTAGTTCAGGTTGGCGTTGCTCAGATCGGCCTCCGCCAGCTTGGCATCTACCAGCGCGGCGTTGCTGAGGTTGGCGCCGGACATCGTTGCTGCACGCAGATCGACGCCGCTCAGGCGACAGCTCTCATAGTTCACCCCGGGTGCCGGCGATGCACTGCAGTCGCGTTGCGTTGCCTCGTCCTGCTCACCGACCAGCATCACCAGACCGGTCAGCGCAACGACCAGGACGACGACGACCACGATGCTGCGCACAGCACGCAATCGGTCACCGCGGCGCTCATCGGCCTCCTCGGCCTCGAGTTCGGCACCCTCGGCACGCATCTGCAGCGGCACCACCTCCTTGACCTGGCCGATCCGCCGCCATTCCTTCTTGTCGGCACTCACTTCATCGTCGAGCTGCAATTTGCCTTCGAGCACATAGTGGCGCACGCGCGTGCTGCTGAACGGTCCGCGAACCGCCTTGCCGCGTTTTACATACCATTCCAGACCACTACCCTTGGCCTTGTGTGCCGACATCCGGGTTCCTTACGCTGATCGTACCTATAATGAATTTAGCGGCATGCCTGCCGATAACTTGTGAATGGCAATCCTCACATCACAACCAGCGTGAAGATAACCAAGACCCTACAGCCGCTGATCGACGCCACGCGCGGCAACATACCGTCGCTGCTCAAGCAACTGCAGGTCGGCCAGACGGTGCAGGCCAAGGTCCTGGCGCAGCTTCAACCCAACCTCGTGCGCCTGCAGATCGCTACAACCGAGCTGCTGGCACGGACCCCGATGACACTGCGCCCCGGCACCAAGCTCCAACTGGAGGTCACCAAAGGCCAGCCGTTGCCCGAGCTGCGTATCGTCCGGCTGCCGGACATGCGCGACCACCAGATGCGCGCCCTCAAGTCCGCCATGTCGCAACAGCTGCCGCCCGACGAGATCCGTCAGGCAGTGCGCCAGATGCGACCGGAGGTGCAGCAGTCACCGCGCCATGCCGAGCTGTTCCGCCAGCTCAGCAGTACCTTGCAGAATGCCGGGCTGCGCTGGGATCAGATCAATCCGGCGCAACTGCAGCGGGCGCTTTCACTGAGTGGCCTTTACCACGAGGCGAATCTTGCGGCCGGACAGCCGGCCAATCCCGCCGACGCCAAGGTTCAACTGCTGAACCTGCTCAACCTGCTGCGCGGCGGCATCACAGGTGAACCCAAAGGCGGCAACCCGGCACCTGCCGGCCAAGAGGCGCAGGTGGCACGGCAAGGCGCCGACGATGGCTTGATCTCGCGAATGATCCGTCTGGTCGAGGCATCGATCGCACGTATCCAACTACAGCAGGCAGGCGCCCTGCCGGTCGACGAACAGCAACGTCAAGCCTGGCAGATCGATCTGCCGATCAAGCTACCGGACGAGACCCACGAAACCAGGCTGCGGATCGAACGTGAGCGTCGTGAAGACAACGACGGGGCGAAAACGCCGTGGGCCGTCAACCTGGCGTTCGAATTCGACACCATCGGCACCTTGCAGTGTCGGATCGGCCTGGCCGGTGACCGGGTGTCCGCGACCTTCTGGAGTGAACGCCCCCTGACCCACAACAAGGTCGAGGCCGGCCTGCCCGATCTGCAGACGGCATTCGAGGCGCAGGGTCTCGAGGTTGTGCACCTGGCCGGCGTGCTCGGCGATCCCCCGGAACCCATGATTCACATCCCCCGCCCCGACGGACTGGTGGACGAGCGCGCCTGATGAAACGCAGCAAGCAGACAGTAGGCGGCAAGAGCGATATCGCCGTCGCCCTGCACTACGACGGCAGGAACACCCCACGGGTGACCGCCAAGGGCGAAAACCAGGTCGCCGACCGCATCATTACCGCCGCCGAAGAGGCCGGCATACCGCTGTACCCGGACCCGGAACTGGCGATGATCCTGTCGCAGATTCCACTCGGTGAAGAGATACCGGACAACCTGTACAAGGCGATTGCCGAGGTGATTGCGTTTGCCTACATCCTGGCCGGCAAGTTCCCAGAGGGATTCATACCGCCGGAAGACGACGCCGACGTGGTTGCCTGAGTACGGCAGGCCTCAATGCGCCAGGATCTGGCTGAGGAACAGTTTGGTGCGATCTGAGCGCGGGTTGTTGAAGAACGGCTCCGGCTTGTTCTGCTCGATGATCTCGCCGCCGTCCATAAAGATCACGCGGTTGGCCACCGTCTTGGCGAAACCCATCTCGTGCGTGACGCACAACATCGTCATGCCGCTTTCGGCGAGTTCGATCATCGTGTCGAGCACTTCCTTGATCATCTCGGGATCGAGCGCAGAGGTCGGTTCGTCGAATAGCATGATGCTGGGGTTCATGCACAGGCTGCGGGCAATCGCGACCCGCTGCTGCTGCCCACCCGACAACTGACCCGGATACTTCTTGGCCTGCTCTGGAATCTTGACCTTTTCCAGGTATTCCATCGCAATCGCCTCGGCCTCCTTGCGCGGCATCTTGCGCACCCAGATGGGGGCCAGACAGCAGTTCTCCAGCACGGTCAGGTGCGGAAACAGGTTGAAGTGCTGAAACACCATACCGACTTCGCGCCGGATCTGGTCGATGTTCTTGATGTCTTCGTTGAGCTCGGTACCGTCGACAACAATCTGCCCGCGCTGGTGTTCTTCCAGCCGGTTGATGCAGCGAATCATGGTCGACTTGCCCGAACCCGACGGCCCGCAGATGACGATGCGCTCACCCTTGTTCACCGTCAGGTTGATGTCCTTGAGCACATGGAACTGGCCGTACCATTTATGCACACCGTTGAGTTGGATCATGACCCGATCGGACACTTTCATTGCCGGTTGTGAGCTTGTCGAATCAGACATCGTTGCCTCCGGGCATCAACGTTTGTGGCCGGTATGCAGCTTGCGCTCCAGGGCCATGCTGTAGCGCGACATACCGAAACAGAATATCCAATAGACGAACGCCGCAAAGGTCAGGCCCTCGATGGCGAATCCGAGCCAATTCGGGTCGGCCAGCGCCGCCTGAATCATCGCCAGCATATCGAACAGGCCGATGATCAATACCAGCGTCGTGTCTTTGAACAGGGCGATGAAGGTATTGACGATGCCGGGTATCACCAGCTTCAACGCCTGCGGCAGAATGATCAGCCCCATGCTGTGCCAATAGCTCAGGCCGAGCGCTTGGGCCGCCTCGTATTGGCCTTTGGGAATCGCCTGCAGGCCACTGCGCACAACCTCTGCCATGTAGGCCGACTGGAACAACGAGATGCCGATCATGGCGCGCAGCAGCTTGTCGAAATGGGTGCCTTCGGGCAGGAACAGGGGCAGCATCACCGACGACATGAACAGCACGGTGATCAGCGGCACGCCACGCCAGAACTCGATGAACACGACCGACAGCGCCTTGACGATCGGCATGTTCGAACGTCGACCAAGTGCCAGCAGGATACCGAGCGGCAGTGATGCCGCCATGCCTACCGATGACAGGATCAAGGTCAGTGTCAGTCCGCCCCAGCGGCTGGTCTCAACATACGCAAGGCCGAACGCGCCACCGGAGAACAGGTAGAACGCAATGATCGGATAGCCGACCAGGATGAACAGGCCGAGTTGCAGTTTCCAGGGGAATTGCTTGATGAACAGCGGAATCATCAACAGCACCAGCAGCACGCCGGCCAGATTGATCCGCCAATACTCGGATTCCGGATAGAGCCCGTACATGAACTGATTGAAGCGTACACCGACGAATACCCAGCAGGCGCCGTCACTGTCTTCACAGGCCGCACGGGTTTCACCGACCCAACTGGCATCGATGAACGCCCACTGCACCAGCGGCGGCACGGTGACGTAGAGCAGGTACATGGCCGCCAGCGTCAACAAGGCGTTCGGCAACGACGAAAACAGGTTGGATTTCAGCCAACCCAAAACGCCGACACTCGTGCTCGGCGGTGGCAGATCCGGTTGCGGTATATGACTACTCATCGGCCTACCTTTCCACCAACTGCTTGCGCTTGTTGTACCAGTTCATGAACAAGGAGATCACGAGGCTGATCGCCAGGTAGACCCCCATCGTCATTGCGATCACCTCGACTGCCTGGCCGGTCTGGTTGAGCGTGGTACCGGCGAATACGTTGACCAGGTCCGGATAACCGATGGCGGTCGCCAGCGACGAGTTCTTGGTCAGGTTCAGGTATTGGCTGGTGAGCTGCGGAATGATCACGCGCATCGCCTGCGGAATGATCACCAGTTTCAACGTGACCTTTGGGCGCAAGCCCAGTGCATAGGCCGCCTCGGTTTGGCCGTGACTGACCGACTGGATGCCCGAGCGCACCGCCTCGGCGATGAACGCCGCGGTGTAGATACTCAGCGCCAGGGTCAGCGCAGCCAGTTCGGGGATCACTTCCAGGCCACCGCGGAAATTGAAACCACCAAGCACCGGATAGTCCCAGTGCAGCGGCGATCCGCTGGCGAAAAACGCCAACAACGGCGCACCGATGATCAGGCCGGTCGATACCCATCCACTCGGGAATTGCTTGCCGGTCGCCTCCTGGCGCTTGTGCGCCCAGCGCACCAGCACGATTGCGCCGGCAATCGCCGCAACCAGGGCGCCGATCACCATCATGAAGCCGTCTTCGGCCACCGGCTTGGGAACGAACAAGCCACGGTTGTTGAGAAACACCGATTCACCGACGCTCAGGCTTTCGCGCGGTCGCGGCAGCGGACGCAACACCGCGAAGTACCAGAACATGATCTGTAGCAGCAGTGGAATGTTGCGGAAGGTCTCGATGTACACGGTCGCCAGCTTGGCGACCAGCCAGTTATGCGACAGACGCGCCACACCGATAAAAAAGCCGAGCAGCGTTGCGAAAAAGATACCGAGACCGGCTACCAACAAGGTATTGAGCAGACCGACGACAAACGTTCGGCCGTAGGTGTAGGTCTCGTCGTACGGGATCAGGCTCTGCAGAATGCCGAAGCCTGCCTCGTTCGACAGAAAATCGAAGCCTGTGGTAATGCCTCGCTGCTGCATATTCTGCAGCGTGTTGCTGAGCAGGTAGTGGCCGAAGGCGATGAGGGCAACGACCAGAATGATCTGAAACAGGGTGGCGCGGAAAACCGGATGTCGCCACAACGGCACCTTGGAAGAAGACTGCGACAGATTCTCTGACGGCATATTGTTATTCTGGTTTGTGGGTAGTGCTGCCCATCCCTGCGGTTGTGTTCGCAGGGATGGGCATTAGCTACACCTGGGCGGCTTCAGCGAATCGGCGGCGCGTACTGAATGCCGCCTTTGCTCCACAGCGCGTTCAGGCCACGCGAGATACCCAGCGGACTGCCCTTGCCGACATTGCGCTCGAACACCTCGTCGTAGTTGCCGACCAGCTTGATGATGTTATAGCCCCACTCATCCGGCAGGCCCATCCATTCACCCTTGACGCCTTCGAGGCCCAGCAGGCGGCGGATGTTCGGGTCGGTGCTGCTGCCCTTCATCTCGTCGACGTTCTGCGAGGACACGCCGAGTTCTTCGGCATTGACCATGGCGAACAGCGACCACTTGACGATGTTGAACCACTCGTCGTCGCCTTGACGCACGACCGGGCCCAGCGGCTCTTTGGAGATGACTTCGGGCAACACAATCGCGCTCTCCGGGTTACCCAGTTTGATGCGCAACGCATACAGCTGAGACTGGTCCGAGGTCAGCGCATCACAACGCCCGGCTTCGAAGGCCTTGATCGTTTGATCCGAGGTGTCGAAGGTGATCGGCGTGTAGTTCATCTTGTTGGTACGGAAGTAATCCGCAAGGTTCAGCTCGGTGGTGGTGCCGGCCTGGATACAGAATGAAGCCCCATCCATCTCCAGCGCACTCTTGACGCCGAGATTCTTGTTTACCAGAAAGCCCTGACCGTCGTAGTAGTTGACGCCGGTGAAGTTGAGGCCGAGCGACGTATCACGGGTATAGGTCCAGGTCGTGTTGCGCGGCAGCATGTCGATTTCGCCGGACTGCAGCGCAGTGAAGCGTTCCTTGGCGGTCAGCGGACTGTACTTGACCTTGTCGGCATCGCCGAAGATCGCAGCCGAGACGGCGCGGCACATGTCGACGTCGATGCCGGTGAACTTGCCTTTGTCATCGGCGCTCGAAAAACCGGGCAGACCCGTGCTTACGCCGCACTGCACAAATCCTTTCTTCTTCACGGCATCCAGGGTCGCGCCTGCGTTCGCAGCAGTCGACATCGACAACGCGGCCGCCACGCCCAGAACGACGGTTAACTTTGCTTTCATGATGGTGGGTCTCCTCCCGTGTGCATCGAAATTCTTCGAGGTTATTTGTTTATTCAACGACCGTGCCAAGACTGCCGTGGGTGCTGCTACTCGCATTTTCAGCACCGTTCGAGTGTGTCGCGCCCGGATGCGGGCGTCAAGGCAATGCCGGGAATGGGGACATGGCGCCTGTCACCGGTGCATCGCCGCATACGACGGCGACATGCTGGTGCAAGGCGATTCGAGCGCGCCCCAGGACGGGGCCGGCAGAAGGCGCTATTTCAGGCTGTCGAGCAGTTTGCCCAGGCCCGTTTCATCGAGTACGGCAACCCCGAGATCCTGGGCCTTGGTGAGTTTCGAACCGGCCGCTTCACCGGCGACGACATAATCGGTTTTCTTGGACACGCTGCCCGAGACCTTGGCGCCGAGCGCGATCAGTCGGGCTTTTACCGCGTCGCGCGGCTCCGACAGGGTGCCGGTAAGCACGAACGTCTTGCCGTCCAGCGGCTGATCCTGTGCCTCGGCAACCTCGATCGCGGGCCAGTGAATGCCCTGCTTTACCAGCCGATCGATGACCTCACGGTTGTGCGATTGCTTGAAGAAGGTCACCAGCTTTTCGGCCAACACGTCACCAACGCCTTCGATCTTGACCGACGGGGTGTTGGCAAGCGCATCGGCATCGGCTTGCAACACGTCACCGACCGACTCGAAGCGCTCGGCGAGCAACAGGGCATGCGTATGGGTAAACCATTTCAGACCCGGCAGCGGCACGATCACCTCCGCGATAGGCGTTTTGCGATCGGCATGCTCTTCGAGCACCTCGCGCAGACGTTTGGCCTGACTCTGCTTGAGCTCGACCAGGTCCGTCAGACGCAGTGACATCACGGCGTCGAGCGTACCCAGCGCGTTGGCGATGTTGGCCGCCATGGTCTCGCCGATGCCGAGAATACCGAGCGCGAACAGAAAGCGCGGCAGGGTCGTCTCGCGCGACTTGGCCAAGGCGTCGATCAGATTCTGCGCCGATTTCTCGGCCATGCGATCCAGGCCGGCGAGCTGCTCAACGCTCAGCTCGTACAGATCGGCAAGATCATCGACCATCTCGCGGTCGACAAGCTGTTCGACCAGTTTGTCGCCCAATCCCTCGATGTCCATCGCGCGGCGTGAGGCGAAGTGCTTGATCGCCTCTTTGCGCTGCGCGGCGCAGTACAGACCACCGCTACAGCGCGCGACGGCCTCACTTTCCGGTTTGATGACATCCGAGCCGCACACCGGGCAATGCGTCGGCATCATGACCGGCTTGGTTTTGTGCGGCCGCCTGTCCAGAACAACACTGACGACCTCGGGAATGACATCGCCGGCGCGGCGTACGAAAACGGTATCGCCCACCCGCACATCCTTGCGTGCGATCTCATCCATGTTGTGCAGTGTGGCATTGCTGACGGTCACGCCGCCGACGAAGACCGGTGTCAGACGGGCGACCGGCGTGACGGCGCCGGTCCGCCCGACCTGGAACTCGACCGCCTCGACAACGGTGATCTCCTCCTGAGCGGGAAACTTGTAGGCGATCGCCCAGCGCGGCGCGCGCGACACATAGCCCAGCGCCTGCTGATCGGCGACACGGTCGACCTTGAACACCACGCCATCGATATCGTAGGCCAGCGCATCGCGGCGCTCAGCGATATCCGCGTAGTAAGCTGTGCATGCTTCGAGCCCGACCATCACTTTCAGCTCCGGCGAGATCGGCAGGCCCCAGCCTTCGAGCAACGCCATGTTGCCGCTGTGGGTGTCGCCCATGTCATGGCCCTCGACCTCGCCAAGCCCATAGCAGAACATCGCCAACGGTCGACTCGCGGTGATCTTGGAGTCCAGTTGTCGCAGGCTGCCGGCGGCGGCATTGCGCGGATTGGCAAATTCCTTATCGCCCTGCGCACGCTGGCGTGCATTGAGCTTGGCGAAACCGGCCTTGGGCATGAAGATCTCGCCACGCACCTCGAGTACCGGCGGCCAACCCTTTCCCTTCAAGCGCAGTGGCACCGATTTGATCGTCTTGACGTTCTGCGTGACGTTTTCGCCGCGCGTGCCGTCACCACGCGTTGCTGCCTGCACCAGCACACCGTCTTCGTAGCGGATACTGATGGCCAGGCCGTCGAGCTTGGGCTCGGCGGCATAGCCCACCTCGCCATCGAGCTTCAGTCGTTCGCGCACCCGTCGGTCGAAGTCGGCCATCGATTCGGACGACAGGGCGTTGTCTAGCGACAGCATCGGCAGTCGATGTTTGACCTCTTCGAAGGCGGAAAGCGGCGCACCACCGACGCGTTGGGTCGGCGAATCGAGGGTGATCAGGTCGGGATGCTGGCGCTCGAGTTCCTGCAACGCGCGGAATACGCGATCGTATTCGGCGTCCGGCACTTCCGGGTCATCCAGCACATAGTATCGATGGTTGTAGCGTTCGATCAGTTCGCGCAGGGAGGTGATCTCGGCCTGCGGCGATGGCTTTTTGCTCAATGCCGGCTCCGCGCCAGTTTTATTTTTCGACGATGCTCGATGATCGATTCGCGGGTGTGTTCCTGCATCTGACGGGTCAGCTTGTTGTGCCGCTCGTCCTGCAATTCACCTTGCATCAACGCGGCCAGACTGTTGGCCGTCGCCAGCATGGCCTCGTAGATCTCGACGCCGTCGCGCACACCGGGCAACTGGGTGAACATCGACAGGCCGGGCGTGCTGAAATTCGCCATGTCGTCGGCCGGAAAGGTACCCGGCTCGACCATGCTCGCCATGCTGAACATGACACGGTCGCTGTTGCCGTCATACCGATGGTAGATCGACATATCGCCGATCTGCATGCCGTTCTGCTGGCATGCGCGTTCGATGGCGCTGCCACTGAAACTACCGTTCTTGGCCTTCAGGTTGATCACGACAATCTTGCGCTCGACCTCATCGGCCAGTGCCGGGTCGGTGTGCAGGTAGTCGTTGTCACCGTGCGCATCGAAGTTCAGATCCATCGAGAATTGCGGATCATCGTTGCGCGACGCAGACCAGTCACCCACATCGACCGGATCGGGATCGAGTGTCGACGCCGCACGTTTGTTCGGGTTGCGCGGCGCGGCTTTCGGCTTTTCGGGTTCTGGTTCGGCCTGAGCTGCCGGTTTTTGTTGCGGCTCGGGTTGCGGCTGCGCTGTGGTTTGCGGCCGGCTCTCATTGCCCAACGGCATCTCGGCCTGCGCCAACCGCGATATCACGGTTTCCGGTTCGTCCTTGGCGGACGCGACGGGTGGCTGCTGTTTGGGTTTGAGGCCAAGCACCTCGTCGGGATCGTCGTCGTAGTCGCTGTAGTCGTCGACGTCGTCATCATCCAGCGTCGGTTCGGCACGCGATCCCCGGGCGGATTCTTCCCCACCCTGGTAATCGTCGCCGCGAGCAACGTCGCGCGCCATGCGTTTGTGCGGCATGGCGTGCTTGTAGCGATCCCAAAGATAGATGCCCACCACCAGCAGGACACCGAAGACGATAAGTATGAGTCTAACGAGATCTGGATCCATCGCTATTTGCCGTCGAACAACTCCAATCGACCGAATGTCGGATTCGGCCGGTACGCACCCTTAAACCGCGGCAAGCGCCGCCGCTTCTTCCACATCGACTGAGACCAATCGCGACACGCCGGGTTCATGCATCGTAACCCCGCTGAGTTGATTGGCGATCTCCATCGTGACCTTGTTATGGGTGATGAATATGAACTGTACGTGCTCGGACATTTCCTTGACCAGCGACGAGTAACGACCGACGTTGGCGTCATCCAGCGGTGCGTCAACCTCGTCGAGCATACAGAACGGTGCCGGATTCAGGCGGAAGATCGCGAACACCAGTGCCACCGCGGTCAATGCCTTCTCGCCGCCGGACAACAGGTGAATGCTGCTGTTGCGCTTGCCGGGCGGGCGGGCCATAACGGTCACGCCGGTGTCGAGCAGGTCTTCGCCGGTCAGTTCCAGGTAGGCATGACCGCCACCGAACAGTTTCGGAAACAGCTCTTTGAACCCGCTGTCGACACGGTCGAAGGTCTCTTTGAAACGCGTGCGCGTCTCGCGGTCGATTTTGCGAATCGCCTCTTCGAGCGTCGCCAGCGATTTACTGACGTCTTCGTGCTGGCTGTCGAGATAGGCCATGCGCTCGCTCTGTTCCTTGAACTCGTCGATCGCCGCCAGGTTGATCGGCCCGAGCCGCTGGATGCGATTCGCCAGTTCCTCGGCGCGTTGCTGCCAGGCCTGCACGCTCGCCTCTTCGGCCATCTCTTCGTGCAGCTGGGCGCGCTCAAAGCCGGTCTCAGCGAGCTGCTCTTCGAGCGTTTTGCTGCGTACCATTATCTCTTGGCGTGCCATGCGGGCCTGGTCGAGGCGTGAGCGTTCGTCCTGCACGCGCTGCTCGACCTGATGACGAGATTGATCGTGTTCGCGCAGCTGATGGTCGATCGCTTCGAGATGCTTGCGCGCCTCGGTCAGTTGCGTCTCGACGCCTGAACGTTCCTGCAACTGGCTCTCGAGTTTCGCCTGTTGTTCGCCGATCGGCGCCTTGCTGGAATCGAGGCTGGTCTCGAGATCGCCGCAACGCTGTTGCAGTTGCTCGAGCTGTTGCTGCATGCGGTCGATGCCGTTGCGCAACGAGTCTTCCGAGGTGCGCATCGATTCGACGCGCAGGGCAATCTCGTGCACCTTGTTGCGCGCCTCGCTCGCCGCACTGCGCGCATGGTCGAGCACGCCGCGCAGCTCGTCGCGCTTGGCGACGTACTGATCGCGCTGGTTGCCGAGGTCTTCGATCGAGGCCAGCGCTGCATGCAGGCGGCTACGCGCCTCCTCCATGTCGCTGTTACCCTGCTCGATCTGCTGACGCAGTTCTTCGGCGTCGCTCTCCAACCCTTCGAGTCGGTGCCGAATCTGCTCGGCACGTGCCTGTTTGCCGCTCAGCAGTGCGCGCACCTCGGACACCACGCGTTGCGCGGCTTCGAGTTCACGCTGCTGGGTCTCACGCGCCTGCTCGGCCTCGACCAGGGCCTCGCGATCGAGCGCCAGTTGGTCGGCCAGTTCGTGAACACGCGGTTCGAGTTCTTCCTGGCGCTGCTGCAGATCGCGAATCTCCTGTTCGCGCGCCAGCACGCCGGCCTGCGCATCGCTGCCACGCTGCAGGCTGACCCAGCCGCGACCGACACGGATGCCTTCGGGCGTCACCAGGCTCTCGCCCGGATTGAGCTGGCCACGCCGCGACAATGCCTCGTCGAGACTGTCGGCGACATAGATGGCATTGAGCAGATGCACCAGGGGACCGGGGCCCTGGGCCACTTCGGCCAGCGTACCCGGCTTGGCGGCAACATTGTCGCCGTTGGCCTCGAACAGCGTCAGCACACCGCTATCGAGTTGCGCGAGTTGAGCCGCCGATGCGTCGACGCGATCGACCATGACCGCCTGCAGCTGCTCAGCCAATACCACCTCGACCGCCTGCTGCCAACGATCCGAAACTTGCAAACGTTCCAGCAGCCGCTGTGCCTGGTCGAGCCCCTGGTTGCGCAGCCAGTCAGCGACGTCCTTGTCACCTTCGCCGCGCGCCGCCTGCTGCAGTGCATGCAACGAGGCCAGGCGTCCCTTGAGCGTTTCCAACTCTGAGCGCGAGGCGGCCAGTTCTTCCTGCGACTGCTGGTTGCGTTCACGCAACTCGGCAATCGATTGCACGCGCATTTCAACCTGCTGACGCAGCGTGCCCAACCCGGCTTCGCCTTCGGATTCGCGGCGCAACAGCTCAGTGATCTCGGCCTGTAGCGAGACATCGGACAGGTTCTGACGCTCTTCGTCGACGCGCGCGAGACGGCGCTTGATCTGCACCTCTTGCTGTTCGAGGTGGTTGATGCGGGTACGTTCGACCTGCGCCTGCTGCGCCGGCTCATTGGCCCGCTGGTTGAAACTGTCCCAGTCGTTCTGCCAGGACTGCATCGCGGCCTCGGCTTCCTGCAACTGCTGTGCGGTTTCGTCGGCACGCGCCCGCGACTCTTCGAGCATCGGCTGGTCGCGCTCGAGTTCGCCGGCCAGCTGCGCGAGTTTGCTGCTGTCCTGCTCGCTCAACGACATCGCCTGTTGCAAGGAGCGACGTGCCTGCTCGAGATCCGCCTCTTGCTGGCGACGTGCCTCGCGTGCGTACTGGATCGATTCTTCGAGGCGCGCAATCTCTGAGCCGATCGCGTAGTAACGGCCCTGGATCTCGTTGAAGGCATCGTTCGACTCGGAATGCGCCGCCCGCTGCTCCTCGATCTGCGCCTCGAGATTGCGCTGATTGGCAATGGCCGCCTCGAGCTTGTTTTCCTGTTCGGCGATCGTACGGTCGCGCTTTTCGATATCACCGAGCATCTCGTCGAGACGCAGCACCAGAAGCTCGGCGCGAACCCGCCGTTCCTCTTCGCGGTACGATTTGTACTTCTGCGCTGTTGCCGACTGGCGTTCGAGATGGCGCAGCTGTTTCTGCACCTCTTCGCGCAGGTCGTCCAGGCGTTCGAGGTTCTCGCGGGTGTGCGAAATGCGGTTTTCGGTCTCGCGGCGTCGCTCCTTGTATTTGGAGATGCCTGCCGCCTCCTCGAGATAGACACGCAGATCTTCCGGGCGCGCCTCGATGATGCGCGAGATCATGCCCTGCTCGATGATCGAATAGCTGCGCGGCCCGAGTCCCGTACCGAGAAACAGGTCGGTGATGTCGCGACGGCGGCAACGCACGCCGTTGAGGAAATACAACGATTGACCGTCACGCGACACCTGGCGCTTGACCGAGATCTGGGCGTACTGCGCGTACTGACCGCCGGCGCTACCGTCCGAGTTGTCGAACACCAGTTCGATGGTTGCGGTGCCGACCGGCTTGCGGCTGCTCGAGCCGTTAAAGATGACATCCGCCATCGACTCGCCGCGCAGCATTTTGGCCGAGCTCTCACCCATGACCCAGCGCACCGCATCGATTACGTTCGACTTGCCGCAGCCGTTCGGTCCGACGATGCCAACGAGGTTACTGGGGAATAGTACGGTGGTCGGGTCGACAAAGGATTTGAAGCCCGCCAGTTTTATTTTTTCCAGACGCATGGCGGGCAAAGATACAGGATGGATCGGCGCCGACACAAGCAACAAACACCGGTGCGAAAACGGTGCCGATAACTGGCTTCATCCGCATGAAAAACAACGGTTTTCCAAGAAAAGCACGGGCATTTTCCTGCCCCCGGCAGCAGGTGGTCACGTATAATCCGCGGCAATTTGCGAACCAATACCAGGAATCATCATGTCCACCCGACCCAGTAAAGAACTGGAGACCTTCGACAACCCGCGCCCGGAGCGCGACTACACCATCCGTATCCGCATGCCCGAGTTCACCTGCCTGTGCCCCAAAACCGGCCAGCCGGACTTCGCGACCCTGCACCTCGAATATATCCCGGCCGAGCGCTGCGTCGAGCTCAAATCGCTGAAACTGTACATCTGGTCGTTCCGTGACGAAGGCGCCTTCCACGAGGACGTCACCAACCAGATCCTCGACGATCTGGTGCGTGCCACCAGCCCGCGCTTCATGCGCCTGACGGCGGAGTTCAACGTGCGTGGCGGCGTCTACACCAACGTGGTCGCCGAACACCGTGCCGACGACTGGGTCGCGCCAGCCCCCGTACAGTTGCCCTGACCCCGACATTGCCCGAACCGAGCACGACGGCGAACGCCTATCTGGGCATCGACCTGGGTACATCCGGCTGTCGCGCCGTCGTGATCGACGACAACGCTGCTGTGGTCGCCGAGTCGCGGGCCGCACTCCCCCCTTCCGAACACCCGGCCGATGGCGCCGCAGAGCAGTCGCCGGA
>MWSD01000004.1_pt1 | contig 83836 bp, 79 predicted proteins | sample 1021921 | NCBI WGS metagenome assembly MWSD01 (sample SAMN06338133, study PRJNA374545) | mollusc metagenome | biome: marine bay; material: sediment; isolation source: gill 40 cm from animal B | host: Kuphus polythalamius | place: Philippines: Mindanao | collected 2011-09-12 | reverse complement strand
TTGGCGATGGTGTCAGGCCGACTGGCGTCGCGCGAGACGCTGTTGTTGGGTTACGCCGCCGTAGCCCCAGGCGGCACTGTCGACGTCGTGAACGACGACATAGCTGGCTGGGTCAACATCGCCGCGCAAGGCTTCGATCTCGTTGAAGACCGCGGCAATGTAGCGCGATTTTTCGTCGTCGCTGTTCGTTCCCTGGGTCACCTTGATCTCCAGAAAGAACGTTGTTCGATGGGTGGCGGCGACCGGCTCGGCGCCGACGAACCAGTGGTCGGTCGCGGCGCCGCCCAGGCGTATCGAGGTTACGTCGGGGCGTTTACCGAGGATATCGCGGGTATGTCGCAGCAGGCCGGCGGCGATGCTTTCGGCTTCGGCTGCCGTTGGTGAAGGCGAAATCACGAAGTGTAGGTAGGGCATTTGGGTTTCCTCGAGCTGGTTGAAAAAGGCTGTACGGTAGTCAGCACTCGCCGCGCGAACGTCTGCGATGCCCGAAGCCGGCCACAGCGCGACCGAGTGTGCGCCGCAGAACCCGAGCTGTGTCGACCGCGGCCTCGGCCACGTAGGCACCGCGCAAACGGCGGCAGCGGCGCTCGACCTCGGCCCAGTCGATATCCCGATCGCGGCGTTCGAGCTCGCGGTCGATTTGCCTTTGTACTGCGTCTACCAGGGGACGGTGGCGGTAGCGATCCCAGTCGACCATGACGTTTCTCCTGTCGTTCGGCATGTTGCTTGGCTTGCCTGGGAGACTAGGGTGGTCTAACGTATTTGAATAACGAAATCTTTTGATTAAAACAATCGTAAAACGTGAACTATGGCCCTGCCCAATCTTTCAACCGACTTGTTGCGCACCTTTACCGCGGTTGTCGAAACCGGCGGTTTCCTGCGCGCTGCAGAGCGCCTGCACAAGACGCAGTCGACCGTCAGTCAACAGATGCAGAAGCTCGAGGCCGAGACCGGGGCCACGCTGTTCCGGCCCGACGGCCGCAAGCGTAAGCTCACCGCGGCCGGCGAGACGTTTTATGGCTACGTCCGCCGGATGTTGGATCTGCAGGATTCTGCGCTGGCAGCGATCCGCCAGCCCGGTGTCGAGGGGCAGTTGCGACTGGGCGTTTCGAATAGCCTGTCGGATGGACCCTTTCCACAATTGATTGCGCGCTTCATACAGGCATATCCACGTGTCACCGTCAATGTGCATGTCGGCTACAGTGCCGATCTGCAGGCTGCCTATGAGCGTGGTGAATTCGACGCGGTACTGGTGTTGGAAGAACAGGGAAAGGCGCGTAGCGGTGTGGTGATCGAAACCCACCGCCTGTTGTGGATCAGTCCTCAGGATTTTGCCTGGGACAGGGAGCAGCCATTGCCGATCGCGACGTTCGATCGTCCCTGCGGATTTCACCAAGCCGCCACCGAGGCCCTCGATCGGGCCCGTATCCCGTGGCGCCTGGTATATACCACCTCCGGTCTCGCCGGCTTGATGGCCGCAGTGAAAGCCGGACTGGCACTGACTGCGCGCACGCAGCATGCAGTTCAGCCCGGTACCCGCTTGGCGGACGAGCGATGGGGGCTGCCCGGACTCCCGAGTTACGATGTGGTCATGCGACGTTCGACAACCATGCCGGTGGGTGATGTTTTCGAGGAGCTGCTGCGTGGGACCGAGTTGAAAGTGGGCTGATGGTCTTGCTCGCCGGGTTGCCAACCGCGAGACGCATCAGGGGTCGCTGAATCCCCAGACGATTGCGAAGATGATCAGCGCCCACATCGCGAGCCCGGTCAACAATACGGCGAGTCCGTCCGGATCGATGGATTTCGAGAACGGGCGTAACACGACGTAGCCCAGGCCCTTTACCAGGATCTCACCGAAGATCTCCATCACCACGTGGACGACGAACCTGAAGATCAAGCCGACGGCCTCGCCGGCGATTTCACCCAAGGGCATGTTGCCTCCCTGCGGTCGACTGACGCGAATCGATGGTTGTCCGCAAGATCAGCGAAAGCCGTGAAGCATTCAGCGAGCGGATGCATGAACCCGATGTGTCGCTGTGCATGTCGCTGAAGCGGCACCCGATGTAAACCTTGGCGCCCGCTCGGTAGCTCTCGCCGGCAGCAAGCTTGCACATAGTTGCACTTGGTCGAGTGCTATTCATTTCTTCGGCGGTAAGGAGCGAACCAGGCCCCAGGCCATCAAGCCCAGTATCGCGACGCCGGCAAAAAGCGTGGCCCAAAGGGCTGTGCGTTTCCACTCACCATATCCGCTGGCTTGGTCATCTGCCTGTGCGGCGATGCGATTCGCCTGCAATGGGGTGTTCAGTCGGGCGATACCGTACTCGACGTTGCTTGCCTTGCTGTCGGGAATCAGCGTCGCCAGAGGCAAGTCGGCCGGCGCGATGTCCTGCCTGCCGATGGCGAGGCGATAGGGGCCGGGACCGCGGGCGAGAAATATCAGCGATTTCGAACGCATCCCCGTCCGTATCATCGGCGGCGATTTGCCCAGACCGGTGCCGCGCGCATCGGTCCGCAGCATCAGTTCATCGGTATAGCCGATCGACAGCGCAAACTCGTCGCGCACGACCGTGTCATCGCCCAATGGCACATCGTAGAAGATGTCTCTCGCGGCCAGTCGCCAGCCGCGATCCTTGTAGAGCTTCGATTTTTGCGATGAATAGCGGCCGAGTATCTCGATCGGCGCGACGATCGGTGTGGACGTGCTGTCGGCCATAACTTTCACCCGGTCGATAGGGAGCGTCGCGTTCAGTTTCCAGACGAAGCCACCGTCCTTACTCGGGGAGCCGCGTTGCGGTTCGGACCACACCCTGGCGGGAGCAACAGCATCGTTGTGGTGACTCTGTATCCTGGCCGACGTGAGTTCGATGGCCTCTTGGTCGGAAGGCCATGAGAGTCGTATAAACCGGGTTTTCGTTTTCGGCAAAGTGACTTCGTCGACGGTGATGCGCTCGCCGTTGAATGTGAGGTTGACGATCTGTCCCCGGCCCACCTGCCGCCAGTGCTGCAGGTCGTCGCTGAACTCGATGTCGAAGTATCGAAAGCCTTCGACCGCCTGTTTCCAGCTCAAGTGCAGCGTGTCGGCCGGATGTTCGAAATGACGGGCGTCGAGCAGCCAGCCGCTGTGCCGCGAATGTTTGATCGTCGCTGCCTGGCTATGCGGGAACTCAATCGTTGTACTGTTGTTCTTGCGATACACCACCACGCCGTCGGGCGTTTCGGCGGAGGTCGAATAGAGTGGAGACAGGCCGACAGCGGCTTCGTGAACGACATCGCGCTGCGCGGCTGCGGTGTCTACGATCGCGAACGGCAGCGTTTCATCGTTGGCGTTGAACAGCCTGATGTTGTTGAGATGTGCATTGCCTGCGTTGCGATAGACCGCCATCGGCACCTGCATGCGATACCAGGGTGGCGAGCCGGTGACATCCAGGGTTGCCTGTAGCGGAAAGTCGGCGAGTGTATCGGCTGCGGTTGCCGGATACGGCGACAGACTCAAAGCCGGGAACAGCATGACGACCAGGCTGACGGCGAACGGGTGTCTCATGCCTGAGTGTTCTCTGTGTTGCTCTGTTCTTGTGCGTCGTCGCTGTCGGCGAGTCGCGGTGGCAGCGGTGCAAAGTAACCGATGATCAGCAAGAGCACGCCGACGCCGATGAAAGACACGATGCGCTCCAGGCCACCGCTGTTGCCGAGTTCGACGAAGAACAGTTTGACGACGACGATGGCGATGAGTGTCGCACCGACAACCCATACATCGCGGCGCGTACGCAGATGACCGGCAATCATCAGCCCAAGCGCAATCAGCGTCCAGACGATGGACAGGCCTGCTTGAACGCGCATCGACGTCAGCAGAGACTGGCTGTCGAACGCAACGCCGCCCCAGTGGTACGCAGAGCGCAAGACGGCCATTGTCGCCAACGCGAACAGTGAAGCGCCCACGGCGACCTCAAGCCAGCGACGCGTGATCGGCATCGAGCTTTCGTTGTGGCCGAAACCCGTCGGCACCCAACGCACGACGGCGGCGAGTACCAGCAGCATGCCCAACTCCAGCGGGTTGAGTACCGGAACGTAGGGCAAGGGTTCGGCGCTAGCGTCACTGATCAGGTTGACCAGCCAGAACCAGCCGAGCAACAGTACCGCGACGGGTAGCGCGGCGATGGCGCGGTACTCGCGCGGCCACGTAGACACGGGCCAGGGCAGTGGCCGCTGGGTGGCCGCCGCGGCCAGATAGATGCTCGGTACCAGGGCCCAACCCAACCAGCGCCAGGCGTTGTATTGTTCGGCCAGCGCATAAAAGGCATAGCGCAGTTGCAAGGCGAGCACTGCGAGAATCAGCCACACGCCGATGACATGGCTCCACGCCAACAAACTGCGTGGCAGGATCGATTCGAGCCTGTACAGCGACCAGAAATGCGCAAGCACCACAGCGGCCCAGCCGGCCCAGCCGAGGTCGGCGAATGGTTGATACAGCAGGTGCCAGTACACGGCGATCGAAGCGATGGCGATCGGTAATTGCACCAGGCTCGCTACCGCCAAGCCCGGCCAACGCAAGCGGGGGGCGAACCATGCCGCCAGAACGACGCTGGCGGCGGTAGCCATCAGTATCAATGCGTGATGCAACGCGGAGGGCGCAAAGCGAAGGATCTCGGTAACCGTGGCGAAACCCCACCAGGCGACTCCCCACAGCAGCATCAACCAGGATAGTTTTTCGAGATCCAGCGTGCCGAGCGTCGCGCCGCAGTCGCGTACCGACGCGCGATAGAGGCGCAGTGATCCCACCAATGCAGCCAGAGCCAGCACCACCGGTGTCCAGAATCCGGCGTGCGCCAGCGGGCTGAGTCCAGTGGTGGAAAAGCTGAGGTCGTGGATGGCCGAGTCAGACAGAAATGCAACGCCTGCGACCGCTTCGAGGGCGAGTCCGAACAGAAAGCTCGGACGATGCTGAAGCGCCAGGCCGAGCCAGATGATCAGCAGGCCCGATCCGCCCCATACCGCAGTTGCCGTGCGCCACGGCAATGCGAACAGCACCGCCAGGTTGACGATCAGCAGGCCGACCAGCAATACCGCACCCAGACCGGATCGCAGATGGCGGTTGCCGAGTACCAGTTGCTGATTCACGGCGAGAACCATTCCCGCAATCATGCTGAATCCAACCAACAGTGCCGACAGCATGCCGCCGGAACCCGACTTCAGTACCGACGCTGTGCTGTCGGGATTGATCTGGATGCCTGCGGCAAACACGACGCCCGCCAAGAACTGAATAGCGAATGCGGCGTAGAGGAAGACGGTCGACCCGATCTTCAGGCCGGCCAGCAGGGTTGCCAGTCCCGCCAGGGCCCAACCGATCTGTGTACCTTGGGTGCCGAAACTCAGCGGTGGTATCAGGTATACAAAAGCCAGTCCACCGGTTGCCAGTGCAGGCAGCAGGGCATACTCCCAGGGCGGCGATTGATCAGCGCCGCGCCTGCGCAGCAGATCGTGGCTGAACAGCAGCGCTGCACCCACCATCAAGGCGCCAAGCGTCGAACCCTGCAATAACGTGTCCTGCCCGAACTGCAGCGTGCTCAGGTAAGCGAGCGCTGCACCGGCCTGCAACAACAGGGCGAACACCCTGGCGACGATACGTTGTTGTCTGACACCCAACCAGTAGAGTCCGGCTCCCTCGACGGCCCAGGCGGCAGACGTCCAGTCGGCATCGAATGCCAGTGGGATAGCCAGGGTGCCGAACACGACGCCGAGTGCGAGGCAGGTCTCGACCAACAACATCGCGCGGTCGGCCACGCGGGCGGATAACCAGCGGGCGAGCAACAGGTAGAACAGGCCCATTGCCAGGGCGCTGAACGCGGCACCGAATTCGATATGCTGCACAACGCCGTACTGCAACCCAAAGCCGACGATGGGTGCACCCAAAAGCACGCTGCCATCGACGTAATCAGTCTGGCGAACCGACCAACGCAAAACCTCGTCACGCGACACGTCCTCGTCGAAGCCGCGCGCGTCGAGCAGTTTGCGCCGCGCAAACAGCAAACCGATGGCGACGTACATCAGGAAGAAGACGATCAGAAACGGCTGCGTGCTGGCGTAAAGGCTGGGTTCGTACGAGCGCAGACCCCACGTAAGGCCGATCCCGAAGGTGCCGATAACGCCGATCAGGTTCAACAGCCGCCAGGCTTTGAACCACGCGATGGCGAAGATGCCGGTGTTGAGCAATACGAAATAGCTGAACAGGGCGACGTGGTTGCCGGAACCCGTGGATGCCAGGATGGGTGCAGAGAAACCGCCAAGCGCGGCCGCCGTGGCCATGCTCAAGGAGTTTTGCGCCACTGCCAGTACGGCAGAGAAAGCCGTGATGCCGACCAACAGCGAGAAGGCGACCTGTGCCGACAGCAGGGGATGCAATCGCATGGCGGCGAATACCGTCAGGTAGAGTATGGCAACGCCGGTTCCCTGGACGATCAAGGCATAGTTGGGTTTGCGTTCGCGCAACCACCACCCAAGTCCCAGCAATGCCAGGGCAGAAAGGGTTACGCCGATATAACGGTATTCGATGGCGACAACGACACGTTCCGACGCGTATCGCAGCAGAAATGCCAGGCCGAGAAACAGCAGCACCGCACCGACGCGCAGAACGGTGTTGCCCCCCAGCAGCCAATCACGCGCGCGCACGAAGGCACGTTCGAGAAGCGGTACCGCCACCTCATTGTTGTACGTCGTCGTTTGGGCGCCGTCGTGGCGCCGCTCAAGGCTTGCCTTGGCCGCGCTCGACAGCGTGACATTCTCGTAAGATGTTTCGCTGCCGGCCTGCATGGACTCGTCCGCCGTTTCGCCAAACACGGCGGTGTCTGTCGAGGGCGGCGCGGTGACGATATCCGGTCGGGGCTGCGGCGGTGCGTCGTTCGCGGCCTTCAATGGCTCGGAATGCGATTCGAGTTTGGGTGCTTCAGTTTCTGAGTGTTCCGCGAGGTCGGCCGCATCTGTCTGCACCTCGCGCTCGGGTTCGACATCCCCTTGGGCATTTTGCGCTGTCTCCTCCAATACCCGGATGCGGTCACTGAGCTTTGCGAGGGCTTCGCGGTAATGACTGTGCGTTTCCTCCAGTATGTCGCGCAGCCGGCGAACCTCGGATTGCAGTGGTAGGAGAGAGGCCACCAGCGCAAGCAACACGCCCAGCGCAGCGGCTTCGATCGATTCTCCGATCCAGGCGCCTAAGACGAGTCCGCCCAATATCAGGATCACTTTCACGGTTGCATGTCCCCCTCTTGCCCTGCGCTGGTCGATGGGCAGAAGCGCGGCGACCCGCTACACGACAGGCGAACCAGGCTTGTGTTTTCTGGCCAGGGGGATCGAAGAGTGAAACCGTGCGCCACGGTCTGTGACGCAGTGATCAAGGGGTCTCGGGGCGACATAGATTATCCATTCAAGCCATTGCTTCCCTGTCATGCCTCGGCGACGGCATGCATATTGCCAGCGAGTGCGTGGACAGTGTAACGCGATCTCCGCTAAGCAGGGGGTAAGCTGTGAATCTGCTTCCGGCGTGCTCGACTTGAACGGCATGATTGGAAGAAGATGGTTGTACGTCGGATCAGCGGGATCTCTGGGGCTGCGCTATGAATTTCCAGATCGACCATTCAACGCACTACAGCTATTCAGTCCCCGTACAGTTGGGTGAACATCTTCTGCGTTTCCTGCCGTCGGGCGACAATCGGCAATGGGTCGGCGACTGCTACGTACTGATCGAGCCGCAACCGGCACATGTCGAAGAATCCATCGATATGTGGGGAAATCGCCAGCAGTGGGTATCTTTTCAGGGCGAAACGACGCAGCTCTACATACAGGCGCACCTGCAGGTTACGACGCAACTCCTCGATTTCAATGTCTACGATGTATGGCAGCCGTTGTCGCCGGACTACGGTGGCGAGCAGGTCGTGCTCGGTCCCTATCTGAAGCTGCTGGAAGAACCGGATCGTCTGACCGGGTTCATCAGGCCGTTGCTCAACAATGCGGGCAACAACCTGCTGTATTTTCTCGACGGCCTGAATCATACGATTCATCAGTTCTATCATCGCGGTGTGCGTATCGACGGACCGCCGCAGCGCCCGGCGGATACGCTCGCGATGGGCGAGGGGGTGTGCCGCGATCTTACGCTGTTGTTTATGGCGGCCTGCCGACAGGTCGGTATCGCGACACGCTTTGCCAGTGGGTATCAGCAGGGTGACGGCACTCGCCAGATCAGGTACCTGCACGCCTGGCCCGAGGTCTATCTGCCGGGCTTCGGCTGGTATGGCTTCGATCCAACGCATGGCACGCATGTCGGTGACGACCACGTGTTGGTGGCTGGCGCGCCGACGGCGGTCGCCGTAACGCCGGTGGAAGGCGGCTACACGTTCAATGGCCCGCAGATCGACAGCACCTTGACGACCGAGATACGCATCAACACCTTCTAGTTTTCGATCACTGGATCAATGCGACGCTCTTGACCTGCGCATAGATCAGCATCCCTTTACGCACGCCCAAGGCGAGACCCGAGCGACGGGTGATGCGGGCCAGCAGTGTTTGCCCGTCTTCGAGACGCAGACGTACCAGCATCTGTGCCGCGCCAGCTTCGTGCGTATCATCGACGATCGCCGGCACCACGTTGAGGATGCTGGTGTCGTGATGCACATTCAATGCAAGGCTCACGTCGCGGGCGTGAATCCGCAGGCGTGCATGATTGCCGACGCCCAGGTCGGCCCGCGGCACGCTGATGCGGTTGCCGCTGACGACGAGATTGGTCAGGTGAAAGGTCTCGTCGTGTGAAGACACCGTGCCTTCGAGCACGGCGGAAGCGTCGTCGAACGCGGCCATCGGCAGGTGCAGGCTGGTCATCATCTTGCCGATCGGTCCGCTGGCGCTGACCTTGCCGTTTTGCAACAGCACCATGCGGTCGGCCAACCGCGCCACCTCGTCCGGGTCGTGTGAGACGTACAACACCGGCATGTCCAGTTCGTTGTGGATGCGCTCCAGGTACGGATAGATCGCCGCCTTGGCGGCGTGGTCGAGCGCCGACAGCGGCTCGTCCATCAGCAGCAGGCGCGGGCTGGTCAGTAACGCACGTGCGATGGCCACCCGCTGCCGCTCACCACCCGACAGCAGACCGGGGTTGCGCCCAAACAAGGGTTCGATGCCCAACAGTGCAACGGCGTCGTCTACCGCAATGCGCCGCTCCGTTCGCGGTATGCGCCGATAACCGAACTCCATGTTCTGGCGCACCGTCAGGTGCGGAAACAGGCTGGCCTCCTGGAACACATAACCGATCGGCCTCTGGTGCGGCGGGGTCCATTGCGCGTCGTTCTGCCAGACATCGCCGTTGATCTCGCATGAGCCTTCGGCGCGTTGCAGTCCGGCCACGCAACGCAGCACCGTGGTTTTGCCCGACCCGGATGTGCCGAACAATGCGGTGACACCACGACCGGGTGCGGAGAAGCTGACGTCGAGCGAGAAACCGGTGCGTCGCTTTAGGCGAAAGCTGACGTCAATGCTCATGGCCTACCTTGCGCATCCGACGTTCAAGGTGATACATCGCGACGACCACGATAAACGAGAACAGCAACATGCCGCCGGCAAGCCAGTGGGCCTGGTCCCACTCCAGCGATTCGACGTGATCGTAGATGGCCACCGACAGTACCTTGGTCTCGCCCGGTATGTTGCCGCCGATCATCAACACAACGCCGAACTCGCCGACGGTGTGCGCAAAACCCAACACGGCACCGGTCAGAAAGCCCGGGCGGGCCAGCGGCAGGGCGACGGTGAGGAAGGCGCGCAATGGACTGGCGCGCAAGGTGGCGGCGACTTCCATCGGCCGCGGTCCCATCGCCTCGAAGGCGTTGCGCACCGGTTGAACGACGAAGGGCAACGAGTACAACACCGAGCCGAACACCAGTCCGGCAAACGTGAACGGCAGTGTGCCGATACCCAATGATTCGGTGAGGCGTCCGATCGCGCCTTCCGGGCCGAGCATCAACAGCAGATAGAAACCGAGAACCGTCGGTGGCAGAACCAGCGGTAAGGCGACCACGGCACCGACCCATTCGCGGCACATGCAACGCGTGTTCGCCAGCCACCAGGCCAAGGGGGTGCCGACGATCAGCAGGATGATGGTCGTCAGCGTTGCCAGTTCGAGTGTCAACCATACCGGTTGCCAGTCGATAGTCATGTCGTGTCGTCCTCCCGGGCCTACATACTACTTTGCGGGATCCGGCGCGCCTACAGGGTGTGCAATCGGTCGTGGGCGGTCCAGCGTCAGTGGCAAGCAACGCCGGTGCCGTTGGTCCGCCAGGATATCAGCGATCAGGCAATAGGCGGGGATGGCGAGACCCACAGATCAGGTATCGCGACGCTCCACGGTTTCGGGATCGGCAGTGATCGGACGATAGATCTCGACGCGCTCACCGTCAGACAGCTTGGCGTCCAGCTTGGTGATCTTGCCGAAAACACCGATCGATTGATTGTCGAGATCGAGCTCCGGGAACTGTTTCAGCAAACCGGAGCGTTCGATCGCTTCGCGTACGGTGCAGCCGTCCGGTACATCCAGTTTGAGCCAGACCTGTTTGAATTTGTCTGCATAGGCGACACCGACGTGCATAGCGCTCTACTCCAACCTCTACTATCCGTTCGTTTCAGCCTGCATCGGCCGACACGGCATCGTCCGGTGGCGGGCGGTTCGCCTCGCGACGCGACGCGGCGTCTGCCAGACGTTGGTCCAGCACACGTTTGCCGGCCAACAGAAAACCGAGCACGAGAAAGCCGCCCGGCGGCAACGCGATCAACAGAAAACCGCCGTAGTTAGGTACCAACTCGAGCTCGAGAAACGCGAAGGTCTGGCCCAGCAGTAAAGAGGCATTGTCGAACAAGGTGCCGGCTCCGAGTACTTCGCGCGATGCACCCAGCGCGACCAGGGCAAAGGTGAATCCGACGCCCATCATCAGGCCGTCGAACACTGCCGGTGCAACCGACTGCTTCGATGCGAAGGCCTCGGCACGACCGAGGATCGCGCAGTTGGTCACGATCAGGGGTATGAACAGGCCCAGTACCTTGTGCAGGTCATGCATCCAGGCATTCATGAACATGTCGACCAGCGTGACCAGGGTCGCGATGATCAGCACGAAGACCGGAATGCGTACCTCGGGTGTGATGATGTGACGCAACACGGCGACCGACAGTCCGGACATCACCATGACGGCAGTCGAAGCCAGTCCCATGCCGAGTCCATTGGTCGCGGTGCTGGTTACCGCCAACAAGGGGCACAGGGCCAAGAGCTGGGCGAACACGACGTTGTTGTCCCAAAACCCGTCTTTGGCAATGCGTCTGTAGGAGATGTCGCTCATGAGCCTTGTTTCACCTCGGTTGGGGTTGCCACGACGGGCGCGCGTGCCAACAGTTCACCTTTGTGCTTGCGGAAGAACATGAGGCCATCGCGTACCGCCGAGACAACGGCACGCGGTGTGATGGTCGCGCCGCTGAACTGGTCGAAGATGCCGCCGTCTTTCTTCACCGCCCACTGGTCTTCGGTCGGGTCGCCCAGCGACTTGCCGTTGAAATCGAAAACCCAGTCGTCTTTCTCCGGTTCGATCTTGTCGCCGAGGCCCGGGGTCTCTGCGTGAGCGACCACGCGTACACCAAGCAAGGCACCCTTGGCGTCCACGCCCATCAGGATGTCGATGTCGCCGGCATAACCGTTGCCGGTTACCTGATAGGCGACCGCGGTGACCGATTCGTTGCGTACCGCGCGATACACGGTCAGGGTCTCGCCTTTGCCGGCCTCGAAGGGCAGCGTGTTGTTCAGTAGCCCTTCGTCGTAGAGCTCGTGCGGAATCACCTGGTTGAGCGTTGCCAGCAGGTCTTCTTTCTGTCGCTCGGCGATGCTGTCGCGCGTGGCAATGTTGCCCATGATCAGAAAGGCAGCCGCCATCGCGGCGAAGCCGCCCAACAGTCCGGCGTGGTAACCGGTACGTTTGCGAAAGCTCGGTTCGCGTACCGCACCCATTATTCCTTCTCCGCCTGATCTGGATAGGTCAGGGGTTCGCCCCGGCGATCGCGGCCGTAGATGCGCGGCTTGAGGTAGTGATCGATCAGCGGCGTACAGGCGTTCATCAGCATCACGGCGAACGCCACGCCTTCCGGGTAACTGGTCCAGGTGCGGATCACGTAAACCAGCAGGCCGCAGCCCGCGCCGAACAACAGCTGGCCGCGCGGTGTGACCGGCGACGTCACGAGGTCGGTAGCGATGAAGAAGGCGCCCAACAGCGCGGCACCCGACAACACATGATAAAGACCATCGGCGTAGTGTTCGCCGTCGACCAGATGCATGACGGTGGCGATCACAAACAAGGAGGCGAGCATCGAGACCGGGATGTGCCAGGTGATGATGCGCTTATAGAGCAACCAGGCGCCGCCGAGCAGTATCAGCAGGGCCGATGTCTCGCCGAGGCTGCCGGGGGCGTTGCCCCATAGCATGGCGAGCGGATTATAAAAGCCGTCGAGCGCCTGGCTAACGCTCTCCCCGCCGGTCAACGCGGTGCGCAGATGGCCCAGTACCGAGGCGCTGCTGACCGCGTCGATCGTCGGCGCCTCACCGAAGGTGATCGCCAAGGCTTCGAGAAAGTTGGGTGCATCGGCGCTGAACAACGGTGTCGGACTCAAGAATGCGGTCATCGGCACGGGGAACGACACCAGCAGTGCGACGCGCGCCACCATGGCCGGATTGAACAGGTTCTGACCGATGCCGCCGAACACCTGTTTGGCGACGACGATCGCCAGCAGCGAACCGACCACGCCGATCCACCACGGTGCCCACGGCGGCAGGGTCATTGCCAGCAACCAGCCGGTGAGCAGTGCCGAGCCGTCCATCAGGGTGAGTCTTACGGGCTTGCCGGCAATCTTCAGGCAGATGGCTTCGGCGATCACCGCGGTCAGGGTGGTGACCAGAAACAGCAGCAGCGCCGGCCAGCCGAACAGGTACAGGCCGAACAAGGTCGCCGGCATGAGCGCCAGCATGACATGGCCCATGATGCGGCCGACATGGTTTGCCTCGTGCGCATAAGGCCCGGCGACAGCGGCGACCTGCGTCATGCATTCGCCTCCGCCTGTGCTGCGGCCGCTGCCTTCTTGCGTTTTGCCTCAGCCGCTTCGCGTTTGCGTTTTTCCATCTGCTCGCGCTTCTTGCGTTTCTGCTCTTCCATGCGTGCGGTTCGCTGTTCGGCCAGGCGCTTGGTTTCCAGCTGTTTGTGTTTGGAACGCTGACGCGCCGCGAGTTCGCCCTTGGCGTAGTTGAAGTACTGCACCAACGGGATATTCGACGGGCAGACATATGAGCAAGAGCCACACGCCACGCAGTCCATCAGGCCGATCTTGACCGTGCCGTCCAGATCGCCGACCTTGGCGCGCGCCGCCATCTCGAGCGGCAGAAGACCGCACGGGCAGGCGTTGACGCACGATGCGCAGCGGATGCATGCGCCTTCAGGGCGCGACGCGGTCTCTTTGCCGGTCAGCGCGAGTACACCGTTGCTGCCTTTGACGATCGGCACGCGGGTGCTGGGCAGCGGCTGACCCATCATCGGACCGCCGCTGATCATGCGGGCAGGCTCTTCGACGGTGCCGCCACAATAGTCCAGCAGACTGGAAACCGGCGTGCCGATCAGCACACGCAGATTGGCCGGGTTTTTCACGGCGCCGCCACTGACGGTCACAGTACGTTCGACCAAGGGATACCCGAGACGCAGTGCCTCATGTACCGCGTACGCCGTGGCGACGTTGTGCACCACGATACCGATATCGGCGGTCAAGGCGCGTGCCGGGGTCTCACGACCGGTCAGCGTCTGCACCAGGTGTTTCTCTGATCCCATCGGGTAACGGGTCGGCAGGCCGACGACTTCGACGCCATCGAATGCCTGCGCGGCTTCGCGCATCAATCGCTGCGCATCGGGTTTGTTGTTCTCGATGCCGATCAGCGTGCGGGACACACCGAGCGCATGCGCCATGATGCGGATGCCGTCGACAACCTCGGCAGCGTTCTCCTGCATCAGGCGATCGTCGCAGGTCAGATAGGGCTCGCACTCTGCGCCGTTGATCACCAGGGTATGCAGACGGTAACGGTCGCGCAGGTTGAGCTTGACGGCAGACGGAAAGGTCGCGCCGCCCATACCGACGATACCGGCGTCGGCCACGCGCTGCGCGACCTCTGCGGGTTCGAGGGCGAACGGGTCATCGCACGGCGTCAGCTTGTCCGTCCAACGGTCTTCGCCGTCGGGCTTGAGCGTGATCGTGCGCACCGACAGGCCGGATGGATGGTTCGCAGGAAAATTGCCGATGCCCATGATGCGTCCGGACGTCGGCGCGTGTACCGGTGCCGAGATCGCGCCCTGATTGCGCGCCAGCAGGTCGCCCTTGCGTACTATCTGTCCGCGACGAACGGCCGGCTGGGCGGCCGCGCCGATATGTTGCTGCACCGGAATATGCAGCAGCTCCGGCATTGGCAGCGTCACGATCGGTTGGCTGGCGGACAGTGTCTTGCGGTCGTCTGGATGAACGCCGCCACGAATGCGGAACAGTTTCATGCTGCGACGTCTCCGACCGGGTTGAGTTCCTGGTTCGCCGGTTTCGGCCAGTACCAGGTCTGCGTCGTCGGTTCGACCAGGCGCATGTCGATGCATTCGGTCGGGCAGACGTCGTAACACAGTTCGCAGCCTGTGCACGCATCAGCAAATACTGCGTGGATCATCTTCGGACCGCCGATGATGGCGTCGGTCGGGCAACGCTTGAAGCACTTGGTGCAACCGATGCACAACGACTCATGCACGTAGGCGATCATCGGCGGCTTCTCTTGCATACCCGAAAGGTCGACGCTGACACCGAGCTTGTCGGCGAGTTCTTCGGCCAGGGCCTTGCCGCCTGGAGGACACAGCGTGACCGGTGCCTGGCCGCTGGCCAGCGCGGTCGCGGCCGGAGCGCATCCCGGATAGCCACACTGGCCGCATTGCGAACCGGGCAGCATCTCTTCGATCTCCGCTTCGAGTGCGTTGCCTTCGACCTTGAAGTAACGCGCCGCAACGCCGAGCAACCAACCCAGTCCGAGGCCCAGGGCGGTCAGACTGGTAAGCGCGGTGAACAGTTCGGTATCCAACATTGCTTAATCTCCGGCCGGCCTCAGGCCAGGCCTGAAAAACCCATGAAAGCCAATGACAACAAACCGGCTGCGACGAACGCGATCGGCGTACCGGCAAATGCCTTGGGAACATTGGTCAACGCCAGGCGCTCGCGCATGCCGGCGAACAACACCATGACCAGGGTGAAACCCAGAGCGGATCCCAGGCCATACAACAGGCTTTCGAGAAACCCGTGATCTTCCTGGACGTTGAGCAGGGCAACACCGAGTACCGCACAGTTGGTGGTGATCAGCGGTAGAAAGATGCCCAACACCTGGTACAACGCAGGCGCGGTCTTGCGCACCACCATCTCGGTGAACTGCACGACGGCGGCGATCACCAAGATAAAGGTCAGGATGCGCAGGTAGCCGATCTCGAGCGGGCCTAAGAGAAAGTGTTCAAGCAGCCAGCTCGCGACCGCGGCGAGCGTGAGTACGAAGGTGGTGGCAAAGCCCATACCGACGGCCGAGTCGATCTTGCTCGACACGCCCATGAAGGGACACAGTCCGAGAAACTTGACCAAGACGACGTTGTTGACCAGCACCGTCGCAAGGATGAGAAGCAGGTATTCTCCCATCGTGGTTGCCACCTGATACAGCCTTCGAATGGTGTGGCTGAAGCATCATGTATGCCATTCGGTTTCTGCGCTTGCCGGTGACGGCCCGCGGCGTTCGCCTGCCTCGCGCCGGGGCATCTCAAATCGCTGGAATAGTGTGGTAATTGAGTAACTAGCCCTTTATCCGTGCGTTTTGTGGGTGTTTGGCGCAAACCTGGTGCAGGGCACGCCGCCAGCCTTTGATCCAGCGTCGTTTGTCGGGTTTGCAACAAAACATTGGTGACCTCTCTCGGGCTGGTCGCAAACGCGACAGCGGTGCGGTATAGCCGACAATCGCCAACGCCGTTGGCACAAAGCTTACAGCTGCATGACTGCCGATTTCTCGTATGGGCCCGCTTATTGCAACCACCTGCAAAAGTCCTCGTGTCAGGAGCGCGTCGTGAGCAAACGATCGCCAGAAAAACCGGTTGAATTGGTCCCGCGCACCTTGGGTGCCTTTCTCGACGGCAATCCGAACGATACGCCGGCGGAGATTGTCGAGGCGTTCAACAGGTTCTGCGCCGGTGGAGACAATCCGTTGTCTCCACATCTGTTCTTTCAATTGGTAGAACTGGCGCCGATTGCGTTGTCCATCGCCGATGACAAGGCCAACATCCTGTATGCCAATCGACGTTTCGAGCAGCTGACCGGATACAAGCGCGAAGACGTGATCGGTCAGAACGAATCGATCCTGTCGAACAAGGCGACGCCGCGCGAGGTCTATCAAGACCTGTGGACCACGGTGACCGGTGGCGATACCTGGACAGGCAAGCTGGTCAATCGCACGAATGAAGGCAAGGCCTACCTTGCCGAACTCACGATCTCGCCCGGACGCGACAACAAAGGCAACATCACCCACTACCTCGGCATGCATCGCGACATCACCCAGGTGTACGAGTTGCAGTGCCAGGTGGCCAACCAGAAGGGCCTGTTCGAAACGATCCTGGATACCGCGCCGGTCGTGGTCGCGTTGCTCGACGTCAATCACAAGGTGATTCTCGACAACCAGGAATACAAGAAGCTGCTGGGCGACCTGCGCGGTACCGAGCCGGCACAGATCCTGATGCAGGCGGTTGCGGAGCAGGGCGGCAGGGAAATACCCGAACCCGGCATGAAGGGCAGCGACTTCCGCAACCAAGAGGTACGCCTTGAATTCGCCAGCAGTGGGTCGCGTTGGTTTGTGTGTTCGGCGACCTGGCTGGCAGACATCGACCAATCGGCATCGAGTTACTTCAAGACCAGCAAGCCGCAGTCGGTCTGTCTGTTCGTTGCCAGTGAGACGACGCGTCAGCGACGTGAGCATGAACGTGCACGTATGGAACATCTGCGCGCAAGCCTGTCGGAGCAACAACGCATTCGTGGCATGCGCGAGGCGCTTGCCGCGGCCACCTACCAGATCCAGCAGCCGTTGAACCTGATCAATGCCGCTACCGCGATGCTCGGCAGACAGGGCGATGGCGCGGAGAACCTGTTGCAGGCCTTGCGCCAGATCGGCGACTCGGCTCAGCAGGCCTACGAGACCTTGCGCAACGCGTTGCCGCAAGAAGACGAAGAGCCGCAGCAGTTGCTCAACCTCAACGAGGTTGCGCAAGAAGTGTTGCAGATGGTCACCGATCGCTTGTTGAAGAACGGCATCGTGGTCACTTGGCGCCCGAGTGTAGTGTTGTCGGCCGTGAACGGCAGGGCGAAGCAGGTGCGTGGTCTGCTGATGAACATCGTCGACAACGCGATCATCGCCTTGTCTGAATCGTCGCAAAGCCATCGTGAATTGACGATAGGCACATCGGAGGCCAACGGCGTGCTGGTGGTCACGATCGAAGACAACGGCCCGGGTGTACCGAGCGATGAACGCATGGCCGTATTCAATCCGCTGCACTGCGGTTGGACGAACAAAGTCGGCCATGCCGGCATGGGGTTGGCTGTCGCGCAAGAGATCGCGATCCAACATGGTGGTGGCGTCGTCATAGACGATACCGAGACTCAAGGTTGTCGCGTCCGGATCGAGTTTCCGGTAGCGAAGTAGGTTGCCCGTGGATACCGGTACGCAAACCAATCCCCAACTCCCCGACATCGACGAACTGGTCGTGATGTGCGACCTGTTGGAGAGTCATCTGAACGCGCTGTACGCTGTCAGCCGCGTGCTGAGTCGGTCGTTGGAATCGAAAGAAACACTGCGTGAAGTGTTGAACGTTCTGCACAAGACCGGCGGTATCTGCCACGGCATGTTCTGCCTGGTGGACGAAGAAACGGGCGATCTGCAGGTAACTGCTATCCATGGCGGCGATGCCGATCCGTTCGAGTCGGTGCGCTATCGCCCCGGTGAAGGCGTTGTCGGGACCATACTCAAGCACGACGAGCCGTGGATTGTGCCACGCCTCGGCGACGAGCCGAAGTTTCTCGATCGTTTGCATGTCTTCCAACCTGAGCTGCCGTTTATTGGTGTCCCGATCCACATCGGCGACAACGACCCGGTCGGTGTGTTCGCGGCACAGCCGCCGGCCGGTGAGTTCGTGCTGGTCCGGCATGCACGCTTCCTCGAGATGGTGTCGAACCTGATCGGTCAGGCGGTTCGCCTGTCGCGCATGGTGGCTGCCGAGAAGCGCGAGCTGCGCGACGAGCGCGACAGTTTGCGGCGTCAGGTCAAGGGCGAGCATGGCTTCAGCAACATGATCGGTCGCTCGCATTCGATGACCACGATCTTCGAGCAGATCCGCCAAGTCGCCAAGTGGGGTACGACCGTGCTGATCCGCGGTGAGTCCGGTACCGGCAAGGAACTGGTTGCCAACTCGATTCACTACAATTCGCCACGCGCCAGCAGGCCGTTCGTCAAGCTGAACTGCGCGGCTCTGCCCGACAACCTGCTCGAATCCGAATTGTTCGGCCATGAGAAGGGTGCGTTCACCGGCGCGGTCTCGCAACGTAAGGGACGCTTCGAGCAGGCCGACGGCGGTACGCTGTTTCTCGATGAGATCGGTGAGATCTCGCCGGCGTTTCAGGCCAAGCTGTTGCGCGTGTTGCAGGAAGGCGAGTTTGAGCGGGTCGGTGGAACGCGAACGCAGAAGGTCGATGTGCGCGTGATCGCCGCGACCAACCGCGACCTCGAAACCGAGGTGCAGGAAGGGCTGTTCCGCGAAGACCTGTATTACCGGCTCAATGTGATGCCGATCATGATGCCGGCGCTGCGCGATCGCATCGAAGACCTGCCGGACCTGGCGCGCTTCATGGTTTCCAAGGTCGCCAAGCAGCAGAGTCGCGAACTCGACATTACCGAGAGTGCGGTGCGTCTGCTGATGCGACACGACTGGCCAGGCAACGTGCGCGAGCTCGAAAACTGTCTTGAGCGAGCCGCGGTCATGAGCGGCGATGGCCTGATCGATCGCGAGGCGATCGAACGCACCGGCCTGGCCGGCTTGCTGCAGCCGGGCCTGCAGGCGCCGAGTGGTGGTGGCGAACGCCGGCGGGCCGCCATCGACTTCAATGACCCCAACCTCGATGAGCGCGAGCGTGTGATCGCGGCCCTGGAAGAGGCCGGCTGGGTGCAGGCCAAGGCGGCCCGGTTGCTGGGCATGACGCCGCGGCAGATCGCTTATCGCATCCAGACGCTCAACATCAAGCTGCGTCAGCTCTGAAGCGTTCGTCCTGAATATCGCCTGGCTGGCTGCCGGTCGTGCCGACCGGCAGCGATGCCGTTCAGCGCGTTGAAGGTCTCCCATCCTTTTTGTGTGGTGTTCGACAGGGGCGTAGCGAAAGCCCTGTTGTATTCACGACAAGAGCCACCTGCTGTCTATGAGTATTCTTTTTAAAACAGGGTGTTGCGAGGCGTTTCAAGATAGGCATGCTCTCTGCATTACCCAATCCGTCACTTTTCTTTTCACCGGTTGCCGGAGGAAGTTTGATGGAACTGACCGTACTGAATAACGACGCAGGCGCAGAGGCTGGTGGTTGTAGCTCGAGCGGCTGTGGGAGCAGTGGCGACCAACTGTCGCACCTGCCGGATGACATTCGCGAAAAGGTACACAACCATCCGTGCTATTCCGAAGAGGCGCATCATCACTATGCGCGTATGCACGTCGCCGTAGCGCCGGCATGCAACATCCAATGTCATTACTGCAACCGCAAGTACGACTGTGCCAACGAATCGCGCCCCGGTGTCGTATCCGAGCTGCTGTCGCCCGATCAGGCCGTCCGCAAAGTGTTGGCGGTTGCCGCCAACATTCCGCAGATGACCGTGTTGGGTATCGCCGGTCCCGGCGATCCGCTGGCCAACCCGGAGCGCACCTTCGAAACCTTCCGTCAACTGACCGAGAAGGCACCCGACATCAAGCTGTGCGTGTCGACCAACGGTCTGGCACTGCCGGCGCAGGTCGAAGAGCTGTGCAAGCACAACATCGACCACGTGACGATCACCATCAACACCGTCGATCCTGAGATCGGCGCCAAGATCTATCCCTGGGTGTTCTGGAACAACCGCCGTATCAAGGGCGTTAAAGGCGCCAAGATCCTGATCGAGCAGCAGCAGAAGGGTCTGGAGATGCTGACCGAGCGCGGCATCCTGGTCAAAGTCAACTCGGTGATGATCCCCGGCGTCAACGACAAGCACCTCGAAGAGGTCAGCAAGGTCGTTAAGGACAAGGGCGCCTTCCTGCACAACGTGATGCCGCTGATCGCCGAAGCCGAGCATGGCACCTTCTACGGCGTAATGGGTCAGCGCGGTCCGACGCATGATGAATTGCAGGATCTGCAGGACAAGTGCTCCGGCGACATGAACATGATGCGTCACTGCCGCCAGTGCCGCGCCGATGCAGTTGGTCTGCTCGGCGAGGACCGTGGTGACGAGTTCACCATGGACAAGATCGAAGAGATGGAAATCGATTACGAAGCGGCCATGGTCAAGCGTAAGGAGATCCACCTGGAGATCGAAGCCAACCGCAAGGCGCAGGCCGCGAAGAGTGGCGAGGCCTTCGTTGCCCTGGCTTCCCTGGGCACCAAGAAGAAGGAACTGCGCCCGGTGCTGATGGCCGTGGCCACCACCGGCGGTGGGCTGATCAACCAGCACTTCGGCCATGCCAGCGAATTCCTGATCTACGAGGCGTCGCCTACAGACGTGCGTTTCATCAGCCATCGCAAGGTCGACCTGTATTGCTCGGGTGGCGACACCTGCGGCGACGCCGAGACCGCGTTGCAGAAAAACATCCGCACGCTCGAAGGCTGTGAGGTCGTGCTGTGCTCCAAGATCGGTTACGAGCCCTGGGACATGCTCGAAGAAGCAGGCATTCAGCCGAACGGTGAACATGCCATGGAGCCGATCGAAGACGCGATTGCTGCCGTCTACAAAGAGATGGCGGACGCTGGTCAGCTCGACAAGCCGCGTCAAACCGCCGAAGCCGCTCAGGCAACAGCGTAAAGGAGACCCAGCATGGCATTGTCAATTGTTGAAGGATGTGTGAACTGTTGGGCCTGCGCACCGGTTTGTCCGAGCGATGCGATCTTCGAGGCCACGCCGCATTTCATGATCGATGCAAAGAAGTGCACCGAGTGCGAAGGCGACTACGCAAACCCGCAATGCGCGAGCATCTGCCCGATTGAGACGGTGATTCTCGATGCGGCAGGCGATCCGCTCAATCCACCGGGTTCGCTGACCGGCATCCCGCCGGAGACGATGGCCGCGGCGATGGCTGAGATCCAGGCACGGTGACGACATGATCATGGCTACCCTGGAACCCAAGCTCGACACTGTGCGATCGCGTGCACCGCGTCATCATCCGCGTCTCGCGTGGGCCCGGTTCGGATTCGACCTGTTGTGCCGCCTGCGGCGCCCGGTCGATGCTCCGCAACCGGAGTGGGCGAGGGTTTCCAGGCGTGCCTGGCGTCGACACTCGGCGTTGCTGACCTGTCTGTACGAAGAGCGCAACGGGGGTATGCGGTGACCCGCGTGGTGTTCTACGAGAAACCCGGCTGTATCAACAACACGCGGCAAAAGAAGTTGTTGCGTGGGCTGGGTCACGAACTCATCGAGCGCGACTTGCTGACCGAGATGTGGACGGTGGGCCGGCTGGCCGAGTTTTTCGATGGCATGCCGCTGGCCGAATGGTTCAACCCGAGCGCACCGAGCATCAAGTCGGGCTCGATCGATCCGGGCTCGCTGAGCGAGAAGGCCGCGTTGGCGCTGATGGTGAAAGAGCCCTTGCTGATCCGTCGTCCGTTGATGGACACGCCCTTCGGTCTGTCCGTCGGGTTTGATGACGGCCCGGTGCTGCGTGCGCTGGGCGTGCAACTCGAGCCTGATGTCGATCTGCAGACCTGTGTGCGAACGGATATCGACCAAGGCTGCATCCCGGATGGTGGTGTCACGTGAGCGATCTTCAGGATGCACTCGATCACAGGCGCGCCGTCGAGTTCGCGCCTGACGTGTTCTGGGTGGGCGCACTCGATCCGACCTTGCGCACGTTCGATATCATCCTGAAGACCTCCAACGGCACAACATACAACTCGTACCTGGTTCGCGGCAGCGAGGGCGTTGCGATCGTCGATACCGTAAAGCAGGAGTTTTCCGACGAGTTCTTTGCGCGCCTCGAATCGGTCGCAAGCTACGACGAGATCAAGGTTATCGTCCTCAATCACCTTGAACCCGACCACAGCGGGGCCCTGCCGGAGCTGATGCGGCGTGCACCGAATGCGCGCCTGTACATTTCGACCCGCGCGACCTCGATGCTCAAGGCGCTGCTCAAGCCGAAAGACGAACCGCTCGACTACACGACGGTGACGACGGATGACGTCGTCAGTCTGGGGGATCGCACGCTGCGATTCCTGCACACCCCGTTTCTGCATTGGCCCGATACGCAATGCACCTATCTCGAAGGCGAGGCAGTGCTGTTCTCAGGCGATGTATTCGGCTGCCACTACTGTGACTCGCGCCTGTTCAACGACACAGTCGGCGACTTCCGGTTTTCGTTCGATTACTACTACGCGCACATCATGCGTCCCTTCAAGGATTGGGTGCTCGATGCGCTGGCGTTGATCGAACCACTCAAGCTCAAGATCATCGCCCCGACACACGGGCCGATATTGCGCGACCGTCCGCGTCGCTATGTGGCTCATTACCGCGAATTGTCGCAGTCCAGCCTGGCCGGCCAGATCGGCAACAACGACAAGTCGTTGGCGGTCTTCTACATGAGTTCGTACGGCAATACCGCGCGTATGGCCGAGGCGGTTTTCGAAGGCGCCGACGAAATCCCCGGTGTGCGTGTTTCTCTCTACGATCTCGAAGGTGGTGAAACCGAACCCTTTGTCGACCTGATCGAAGAAGCCGACGCCTTGGCCTTCGGTTCGCCCACGATCAACGGCGATGCGGTCAAACCGGTGTGGGACCTGTTGTCGTCGCTCGCCGTCGTCAGCCTCAAGGGCAAGATGGGTGCGGCTTTCGGCAGCTACGGCTGGAGCGGCGAGGCGGTGCCGATGATCGAAGACCGCATGCGCGGTCTGAAGATGCGCGTCCCGCTCAAGGGGCTGCGGGTGAAACTGATCCCAACCGACGAAGAATTGCTTGAGTGTCGTGACTTCGGCCGCTGGCTGGCTTCCGAGCTGGTCGGCAAGCGTACGCAAAAGGCCGTTATCGATCTGGCGGATCTCGGTTGACAGCAGCGGCGAAGGGACGCGCCGATGCGATGTTGAAGAATTGATTGGTACCAAGTAAGCGGAGAAGCGAAATGCCTAAGGCAAAAATCAAGTTTGAAGATATCGAGCAGACGGTAAACGTTCCGGCGGGAACGCGTGTCATCGAGGTGTCCGAAAAGATCGGCGCCGGCATCATCTACGGATGCCGCGAAGGCGATTGCGGCACCTGCATGATGCATGTCGTTGATGGCTGGAACAACCTGAGCGAACCGTCAGTACTGGAAGAAAAAGTACTCAAGGAAAACATGGCCGGACGTCACGATCGTTTGGCCTGTCAGGCTCAGATCATCGGCGATTGCGTGGTCAAACCGGCCTGATAGACGTTTTTTACGTTTACACGCACTGTAGTTTTTGGAGTAACAAACCATGGCACTTATTACATTCAGCAGCGACGAGTACAAAGACAAGACCGTGTACGCAGTTGCAGGCAGTCACACCGAAACCGTTCTGAAAATCGCCAAGATGAACAAGATCCCGATCTCGTTCGATTGCGAAGACGGCGAATGCGGCAGCTGCCTGGTTCACGTTTCCAGTGTTGATGACAAGAACCAGCGGATGGGTGGTCCTTTGACCGCCAAAGAGATCGGCGTTCTGCGCCAGCTCGGCAAGATCACCAAGGACGACGTCGACAACATGGCAGTCAACGACCTGCCGACCGAATGGCGTCTGGCCTGCCAGATGATTCCGCGCGACGAAGACATCCTGGTCGAGTACTGAGCATGTCTGCCTGTAGCGACATCAGCTATGACGCGCGCGCCGTGCACGCCGAACTGATGCAGCGTGCCACGGGCCATGGCAATGACCAGGCCCTGGCATGCATGATCGCGACATGGGCATTTGGCGGAGGGGCCCTGCCGTCTTGGTTGGGCCTTTCTGCGCAGGCATTCGATGAGCTGCTCGCGCTGCATTTTCCCGGTGCGAGCATCTCACCACCGTCTACGGCGGCCGCAGCCGACGGCGAGCGTAGCCTCGAGTTTGCCGACCTGCAGAAACTGATGGTGGAGAATCGCGCCAACGAATCCCTGTCGGAAATCTGGATGGCGGATATCGTCGCCAGTGCCTGCATGGGCAGCGATCATCTGTGGCAGGACCTGGGACTGTGGTCGCGGGGTGACCTGACGGCGCTGATGCAGCGCAATTTCCCCGCGCTGGCGGCGCGCAACGATCGCGATATGAAGTGGAAAAAGTTCCTCTACAAGCAGTTGTGCGAAACCGAAGGGATCTATGTTTGCCGCTCGCCGTCGTGCGAGGTGTGTGCGGACTATGCCAATTGTTTCGGTCCCGAAGAATGAGGCACAGGGGCTGACGCCTGAAGCCGACCACATTCGTGACAAGGCTGTCGGCGCCTACCTCGGTCTTGCCATCGGGGATGCGCTGGGCGCAACGGTCGAGTTCATGACACCGCGCGAGATCGGCGTGCAGTACGGCGTTCACAATGCGATCGTCGGCGGTGGCTGGTTGAGCTTGAAGGCCGGCCAGGTGACTGACGACACCGAGATGAGCCTGGCACTCGGCGACAGCATCTTGCAGCGCGGCGAGATACTCGCCGAATCGGTCGCGCAGGCCTTCAGCGACTGGATGCGCAGCAAGCCCGTTGACATCGGTCATACCGTGCGACGGGGAATATCCCGTTTTCGCCGCACCGGTGAATCTGCGGTGCCCTATGATGAGCACGGCGCCGGCAATGGTGCCTGCATGCGTTGCCTGCCGATCGCGCTGGCGACCTTCGGTGCGCCGGCGTCCGTGGTCGAACAGGCGGTGAAGCGTCAGGCGCATGTTACGCACTGCAACCGCCTGTCCGATGCAGGCACACTCGTGGTCGTGCAACTGGTGCAGGATGGCTTGCAGGGCAGGGGGATCGACCAGCTGCAACAACGCATTGACCAGTTCGTTGCCGTCTACCCCGAGTTCGCGTTTCGCGATCGCAGGAGAACCGAAAACCCCTCAGGCTTTATCGTCGACACCCTGCAGGCGGTGTTTCAGGCGTTGCTGGACACCCAAGATTTCGAATCGGCGCTGATCGATGTGGTCAATCGTGGTGGTGACGCCGATACGACGGGCGCGATACTTGGGATGATCGCAGGCGCGCTATGGGGTGCGGATCAAATTCCGGGCGCCTGGTTGAAGAAGTTGGCGCCGGCTGTGCGGTTGCGTTGCGCGCAACAGGCGGAGGCGCTGATAGACCTGAGCCGGCCGCAGCCGGTGCGCAACGCCTAAGAACAATTCTGTCGAGAGACGATTGCCCCGATAGGCAATCGTCTCGAGTTTCAGTCTCGCTACGGAGCGTTTATTCCTCGATGCCGCCCATTCCGGATTGCAGGTAGTTCTGCAGGCCGACCTTGTCGATCAGTTCGATCTGGGTTTCGAGGTAGTCGATGTGGTCTTCGGTATCCGACAGGATATCGGTCAGGATGTCGCGCGACACGTAGTCGCGTTTCTGTTCGCAGTGTTCGATGGCGTTGACATAGTGCTCGCGACCGCGGCGCTCCAGTTCGAGGTCGCCGCTCAGACATTCCGGCACATTCTCGCCGATCAGCAGTTTGCCCAGATCCTGCAGGTTGGGCAGGCCTTCGAGGAGCAGGATACGCTCGATGAGCTTATCCGCATGTTTCATTTCCTCGATGGACTCTTCGTACTCGTGCTTTCCCAGGGCCTTCAGGCCCCAGTTGTCGTACATCCGCGCGTGCAGGAAATATTGGTTGATGGCCGTCAGCTCAATCGTCAACGCCTGATTGAGAAGGTCCAATACGCTTTTTTCGCCTTGCATGTGGCCGCTCCAGAGAGATTATGGTTTGCGAACTTGTCGAACGGTCAGTTTAGCAAGTCTTGCCGTCGCGGTGCTGACAAACCATGTCACGCATATGGGATGTACAGCGCCCGCAGCAGGTGCGGAATCCCAGGTGCTGGCGCACCTCGCGCAAGGTGGTTTTTCCTTCACACAAGGCCTGTTTGACCTGACGGTCGTTCACGGCGTTACACACGCAAACGTACATACTGCGGATCCTCAGACTTCTTCAGATGTGCGGCCAAGGCGCTGTCCATACTGAGCAAATGGCTGCGAAACCATTCGGGAACCTGTTGCTGCAGCCAGGCGCGCGCCATCATTTGCGACCCGGCTTGGGCACGCTCGAGAAAGCGTGCGAGTTCCCCCAACACACGCTGGTGCTCGGATGTGTGTTCTGACGTTGCCGGAAAACCGGATTCGTTCATCAGTTTTTCTTCGAACGCGAAATGGTCTCGCGTATGGTCATGCAGCGCTTTCAGGCACGTGGCAAACGAGGTCTTGTCGGCATCGCGCGCCTGCGCGTACAGCACCAGAAACTCGTCATGTGTCGAGTCCATTTCGGCGATACCGACGCACTGGTCGTCGGTCAATACGGCAAACCCCTGCGGATCAGCCATGTGCCTGTTCCCGCGCTGCGGGGCCTGTCGCCTGCCCGTTGGCCTGGTCGACCGCGTAGCGGATCTTGGCATTGGCCTTGCGCGCGACATACGCCACGAACTCGTCGTAGTTCACATAGTCGTGGGCAATGGCGAAGTGCGCCAGTTTTTCGATCAGTTCGCGCGTTGCGTAGACTTCGTCGAGCTGCCTGCCGCAGGTGCGGCAATGGTCGTCGTCTTCAACGCACGCGGTTTTGCCGAGACATGCGCGAAACAGGGCCACCGTTCAGCACCCGACATCCGCAGTGGCGGCAACCGCGACCGGAGATGCCTCCGCCAGCAGATCGGTCCAGTCGGCCTCGATCACCTCGATGCCCTTGGTTGCGCAGAAACGGCGCTCCTTGTCGGTCGGCTCGGGGATCAGCGCCCAGCCAGGCGGGGTGTCGGCCGCGTACACCATGTCCGACAGGACCATGCGCTCGGTGTCGCGCAGCATGCGCATGCCGAGGAACAGGTACTGTTTGCCTTTGCGGTATTGCTTGAGGAAATCCGGAATGGCGAAGCCGCCCATCAGCTCGGTGATGTAGTCGACGAAGTCCGCATCCGAAGCGATATAGGTCGCGTCGGGTTTGGGGCTGCCGGTCGGCTTGAACAGCACCGGCAACGAGGTGTCGACCTCGGTCTGCTCGATTTCGCTGTACTTCTCGCCATCGTACTGGTCGATGCGGAAACGGTAGTCGGTGCCGGCGATACGTGCGATACCGCGAATCAGGATGTGCGGCGTATTGGCATAGCTGTCCTGCAACTGGATATCGCGGTTGATGTCGATCACGTACGGCGGCAACAGCGTCGCCAGCCAGTCATGGATCGGTGCGCGGGTCCATTCCGTTTCGCCATACGTGGTATCGAGAAAACGTGTGACCGCTTTGCGACCGCGTTTGAGTTCGACATCCATCGCGGCACGCGGAAACTCGAACATCAGGCGCGGGGCCATCGGCTTACCGCCGTTCATGGCGAGAATCAGGCTGTCGCTGTCGGCCGGAATGGCGCTGCCGTCAGCTTTGCTGACCACGCCGGTCAACACGCCCGGTCCGAGGTAGGGGACGATCTTGCCGCTCTTGATGCCCTCGATGAGGTCGGATAGCTGAGTTGAAGCCACGTTTGTTTCTCTCAGTTGATTGCAGTAATGCTTTGCGTTGTGCTTCTGCAAAACATGGGCCATCACAAAAAACAAAGTAGCCGTAGGGGTTTAGTGACGATGCGCAAAAGAATTGTAGGTAATCCGACAGGGCGGCGCCGGACCGAATGCTACAAACGCTGCAAGCTCACCTGGTAAACGCCGCCGATAACGAGGTGCTCGTCTTCGCCCTGCAATTGACCGGACAACAGGCTGGGGAAGAACATCAGTTTGGCGCACGGAACATCGGCAGCGACGATGCAGTCGCCAAACTCGCCGGCGCGCTCGGCGCTGCTGGCGAAGGAGTTGAGATTGTTCAGCAGCAAAACCTGCCGGTGTGCGCCAGGTGCACTCAACGACTCGTATTCGCTGATCTGATTGGTGCCGCGGTACAGGCGCAACAAAGCCTTGCGCGGATGCGTTCTGCGCAGTTCGTACTGGCAGTAGGTATATAAAAGGTCGAGTTGTGCCTCCAGGGCATTGGTGTTGTGCAGGCCGATTGCGCGTTCGATGCAGTACTGGTGGTATCGATTGTCGGAGAAGCTACGCAGCGGACCTCGGTGGGCGCGCGGCGACAAACCGAAACGTGATTCCACCCAACCTTTCATCACCGCACCTTCACGGCTGTTGCTATCGAACAACCAGCCGCGCAACAACCGCAGATAATCCGCTTTCGGCCGGCCGGGATGCCGACTCGCTGCGTCGTATCCGGCTTCATCGGGATGGTTGAGCTGAAAGATCGCCGCCATATGCGTGCGGAACAAGGCCTGACGTTGGGCGACATCGTCAATCGCGTCGAGCTGTGAGAACAATCCGGCATGCAATGCGGAGACGCCGTCGAGTTGGATGTCGCGCGGGTGCGCTTGAAACGCCAGGCTGCCGAGTATTCGCGTCGGCACGTTGCATCTATTGAAGCTGAGACCGGCATTGCGCGGCAATGCGACGTCGGCGCTGTTGTCGATTGTGTGTGTTTTGTTGTTATCCATACATGCCAGAAGGTTTTGTACGAATTGCCCCCTGATTCGGAACTCCGCGGCGCCAGTTAAAAATGAATTAAAAACAGAGGCTTAAACACCTAAAGTCGCTTTGGCACATGGATTGCTCAAGGTGTGTTGTCGGACGTTATGCGTCCCGGATTTACCAGACACACGTTAATAGGAGATTGAACCATGGCTTTGCGTCAGTGCGCGATTTACGGGAAAGGTGGCATCGGGAAATCTACCACGACCCAGAACCTGGTGGCCGGTCTTGCCGAACTCGGTAAAAAGGTCATGATCGTCGGTTGCGATCCGAAAGCCGACTCCACCCGCCTGATTCTGCACTCGAAAGCGCAGAACACCATCATGGAAATGGCTGCCGAAGCCGGTACCGTTGAAGACCTCGAGCTCGAAGATGTACTGAAAGTCGGCTACGGCGACATCAAGTGCGTTGAGTCGGGTGGTCCGGAGCCGGGCGTTGGTTGCGCAGGTCGTGGTGTTATCACCGCTATCAACTTCCTGGAAGAGGAAGGCGCTTACGAGGAAGACCTCGACTTCGTATTCTACGACGTACTGGGCGACGTTGTTTGCGGTGGCTTCGCTATGCCGATCCGCGAAAACAAGGCGCAGGAAATCTACATCGTTGTTTCCGGCGAAATGATGGCCATGTACGCCGCCAACAACATCTCGAAGGGTATCGTGAAGTACGCCAACTCCGGTGGCGTTCGTCTCGCAGGCCTGATCTGCAACAGCCGTAACACCGACCGTGAAGACGAGCTGATCGAAGCTCTGGCTGCCAAGCTGGGCACCCAGATGATCCACTTCGTGCCGCGCGACAACGTCGTTCAGCGCGCTGAGATCCGTCGTATGACCGTCATCGAATACGATCCGTCAGCCAAGCAGGCCGACGAGTACCGTACCTTGGCTCAGAAGGTCATCGACAACACCAAGCTCGTTATCCCGCAGCCTTGCACCATGGACGAACTCGAAGATCTGCTGATGGAGTTCGGTGTTATGGAAGAGGAAGACGAGAGCATCGTCGGTCAGACGGCTGCTGACGAAGCAACCGCCTAAGGCACTAGCGCTTTCTAAACGGTTGTGGGGGTGTGCTCGCACGCTCAAGCAGTATCGAGCCACGTGGGCTCGCCCCTACACAATTTTGGCGGCCGTGGGCGGATTAGTCCCGGCGTCACAGGAGAAAGAAAATGTCTGCAATGACTCGTGAAGAGACTGAAGCCCTCATCGCCGAGGTGCTCGAAGTCTACCCGGAAAAGGCCAAGAAAGATCGCGCCAAGCACTTGGCGGTCAACGATCATGAGGTTGAACAGTCGAAGAAATGCATCACGTCCAACCGTAAGTCGCTGCCGGGTGTCATGACCATCCGTGGTTGTGCCTACGCAGGTTCGAAAGGTGTGGTTTGGGGTCCGATCAAGGACATGATCCACATCTCGCACGGCCCGGTTGGCTGTGGCCAGTACTCGCGTGCCGGTCGTCGTAACTACTACGTTGGTGTTACCGGTGTGAACACCTTCGGCACCATGAACTTCACCTCGGACTTCCAGGAGAAGGACATCGTGTTCGGCGGCGACAAGAAGCTGGACAAGATGATCACAGAGATCGAGCAACTGTTCCCGCTGCACAAAGGTGTTTCGATCCAGTCGGAATGTCCGATCGGTTTGATCGGTGACGACATCGAGGCCGTCGCCAAGAAGCAGGCCAAGGAACTCGAAAAGCCGGTCGTGCCGGTGCGTTGTGAGGGCTTCCGCGGTGTTTCGCAGTCGCTGGGTCACCACATCGCCAACGACGCGATCCGTGACTGGGTCATAGGCAACCGCGACGGCGACGACAGCTTCGAAACCACCCCGTACGACGTTGCCGTCATCGGCGACTACAACATCGGCGGTGATGCCTGGGCTTCGCGTACCCTGCTCGAAGAGATGGGTCTGCGTGTTGTTGCACAGTGGTCGGGTGACGGCACTCTGTCGGAGATCGAGCTGACCCCGAAGGTCAAGCTGAACCTGATCCACTGCTATCGCTCGATGAACTACATCTCGCGTCACATGGAAGAGAAGTACGGTATTCCGTGGATCGAATACAACTTCTTCGGCCCGACCAAAATCGCCGAGTCGTTGCGCAAAATCGCCAGCCACTTCGATGACAAGATCAAAGAAGGTGCTGAGCGTGTTATCGAACGCTACAAAGCTGAGTATGAGGCAGTTATCGCCAAGTACCGTCCGCGTCTCGAAGGCAAGAGAGTCATGCTCTACATCGGTGGCCTGCGTCCGCGCCACGTCATCGGTGCCTATGAAGACCTGGGTATGGAAGTTGTCGGTACCGGTTATGAGTTCGCTCATAACGACGACTACGACCGCACCATCAAGGAAATGGGCAATGCGACTCTGCTGTACGACGACGTAACCGGTTACGAATTCGAAGAGTTCGTGAAGAAAGTCAAGCCCGACCTGATCGGTTCCGGCATCAAGGAGAAGTACATCTTCCAGAAGATGGGCATCCCCTTCCGTCAGATGCACTCCTGGGACTACTCAGGCCCGTATCACGGCTATGACGGCTTCGCCATCTTCGCCCGTGACATGGACATGACGCTGAACAACCCGTGCTGGAAAAACATCCAGGCACCGTGGAAGCAGGCGTCGGACGAGTCCGAGGCTGTAGCTGCAGGCGCCTAAGGCACTGCGCTATTGGTGAGGCCGGATCGGCAAGGTCAGGAAGCTCTAAGTACCCGGCGGTCCGGTCTTCACCAAACCTTTAATGACTTCATCTAGGCTGGCGTCCGCAGATTAGCGGCGCAGCGGGAGAAAACTCATGTCTCAGAATGTCGATAACATCCAGCCCAGCTATCCGTTGTTCCGTACCGACGAGTACAAGGAAAACCTGGCCAACAAGCAAAACACCGTTGAAGAACGTCATCCGATGGAGAAGATCCAAGAGGTCTTCAACTGGACGACGACGGAAGAATACAAGGAACTGAACTTCAAGCGTGAAGCGCTGACCGTTAACCCGGCCAAAGCCTGTCAGCCGCTGGGTGCCGTGCTGTGTGCACTGGGTTTTGAAAAGACCCTGCCGTACGTACACGGTTCGCAAGGTTGTGTTGCCTACTTCCGTACCTACTTCAACCGTCACTTCAAAGAGCCGATTTCTTGCGTGTCGGACTCGATGACCGAAGATGCCGCGGTATTCGGTGGCCAGAAGAACATGTTCGATGGTCTCGAAAACGCCAAGGCCATGTACAAGCCTGAAATGATCGCCGTCTCGACCACCTGTATGGCCGAGGTTATCGGTGACGACCTGAACGCCTTCATCGGCAACGCCAAGAAGGAAGGCCATGTCGAGCAGGAATTCCCGACCCCGTTTGCGCACACGCCGAGCTTCGTCGGTTCGCACACCACCGGTTGGGACAACATGTTCGAAGGTATTCAGCGCTACTTCACGCTGAACCACATGGAAGACAAAGAGGTTGGCTCGAACGGCAAGATCAACATCGTGCCGGGCTTCGAAACCTATCTCGGTAACTTCCGTGTCATGCACCGCATGATGCAGGAAATGGGTGTCGACTACACGATGCTGTCCGACCCGACCGAAGTGCTGGATACGCCGGCTGACGGCAAGTTCCGTATGTACGAGGGCGGCACCACGATCGACGAGATCAAAGACGCACCGAACGCCATCGATACGCTGTTCCTGCAGTCTTGGCAGTCGGTCAAGTCGAAGAAGTTCACCAAGAACACCTGGAAGCAGCCTGCTGCCGACATCAATATCCCGATGGGCCTGGAATGGACCGACGAGTTCCTGATGAAGGTTGCGGAAATCACCGGCAAGCCGATCGCCAAGTCGTTGGAGACCGAGCGTGGTCGCCTGGTGGACATGATGACCGACAGCCACGCCTGGCTGCATGGTAAGAAGTTCGCCCTGTGGGGTGATGCTGACTTCGTCATGGGCATGACCAAGTTCCTGCTGGAGCTGGGTGCAGAGCCGACTCACATCCTGTGCCACCATGCCAACAAGCGTTGGAGAAAGGCAATGGAGAAGATCTGTGCTGACTCGCCGTACGGCGTCAACAGCAAGGTCTACATCGGTGCTGATCTGTGGCACATGCGTTCGCTGGTGTTCACCGACAAGCCGGACTTCATGATCGGTAACAGCTACGGCAAGTTCATCCAGCGCGACACCTTCCACAAGGGCAAGGAGTTCGAGGTACCGCTGATCCGTATCGGCTTCCCGATCTTCGACCGTCATCACCTGCATCGTCAGACGACGATGGGCTATGAAGGCGCCATGCAGATGCTCACCACGTTGACCAATGCGGTCCTCGAGCGTCTGGACGAAGAAACGCGTGGTATGGGTACGACCGACTACAACTACGACCTGATCCGCTGATGCGGTGTGGTTGGCGGGTCACGCTGTGACCCGCTAACCGGTTGATTGGAGGTTTATTCATGCCCAGCGTGATGATTCGTAGGAAGGAAAGCGGCGAACTGCTGTTCTATGTCGCCAAGAAAGACATGGAAGAGACCATCGCTACCGTCGAGAGAGATTCCGACAGCGAGTGGGGTGGCGAAGTGGAGCTGACCGATGGCACCAAGTGGTACATCGACCCCATCAGTCCTCCGCCGAACTTTCCGACAACTTTGCGTTTCAAGAAGGCGTAACCCGCGCCTCGGAGGAATCGAGAAATGGCTCTTCAAATCGTACGTGATGTCTGTACCGCCTGTGGTGATTGCGAGCCGGTCTGCCCGACCAACTCCATCGTGCCGTTCAAAGGCGTTTACAAAATCGATCCGGAAACCTGCACCGAGTGCGAGGGCGACTTCGATGTGCCCCAGTGTCTCGATGTCTGTATGGAAGATGACTGTATCATTCCGGTTTAACGCCGGATGACATGAGAGCGCGGCTATATGCCGCGCTTCTCTGGTTTCTTTCTGTGCAGAGGGTCCCGACGATGGACGCACCTATTTCCCGTGAAATGGCGCTGCGCCTGGGCTTGGCCGCTCGCGCATTGCCTGATACCGACGTGCCGCGTCTGTTGCGCGCGTTGAATGATACGGTCGGCCTGCCGCCGACCAAAAAGAAACTCGAAAAGCTTACCGTCAAGGCCTTCCGGGCCGCTGCCGACGGCGAGTTCAACGATCTCGATACCGAGGTTCTGAAAGAAGCTGTTGCCATTCTCAAAGGCGAGAGCGATATGAATCAGGACCCGCTCCCCGAGGTAAGCCCTTACGCCGACGGCGATATGTCCGGCTCGATCCGTGTTGCCTGCGCTTCCAACAAGGGCGAGCAACTGGATGGCCACTTCGGCTCATGCCGCAACTTCCTGATCTACCAGGTTTCGGCCGAAGAAGTGCGGTTGATCGATATTCGCCAGGCCAAGGACAGCGAGGCCGAAGACGACAAGAACGCGTACCGTGCCGACCTGGTCGGAGACTGCCAGGTGTTGTACGTGGTGTCGGTCGGCGGTCCCGCCGCGGCCAAGGTGGTCAAGGCCGGTATTCATCCGATCAAGTTCCCGCAGGGCGGCAGCGCGCGTGAACAGGTCGAAAAACTGGCGACGATTCTCGCCGGCTCACCGCCACCCTGGTTGTCCAAGGTGATGGGCCAGGAGCCGGAAGAGCGGGTACGTTTCGAACGGGCGGTGGAGTCATGATCGAAGAAGTCCAACTGGACGAGGTCGTCGGCATCGTCAACCAGGAAGGCATCGGTACCGGGGCGGTCGAAAAGCTGCGCACCGACATGCCGTCTTTGCATTTCACCTATTGCATGGACGACGACGTGCCCAATGCCAAGCCGGTGCGTGAGATGGAAACGTTCAACGTCTATCTGGTTGATGGCCGGGATCACTGCCTGTGCTTCACCCAGAACCTGGAGCATGCGACCGGGTTGGTACTGGCCGAGATCGAGCCGGAGTAGCGCCGGGAGCGATCGGTCATGCATGCCTTGGAGAGTAAGCAAGTGGCTGAATACGCCGTAGACTGCAGCACTTGCCGGCACTGCGCTGATGTGTTGCAACAAGGCCAATGTAAACCGGGCGATGCTTGTGTGAAGGCAACCAGCGGGCGCCAGATCGATCGCTTCTTTCGCGCCAACCCGTGGCTGGCCGACCAATATGCCAAGGATGCATTCTGGGAGCGACGCGCGATCGCCGCCCGTTATATCGCACAAGATCGTCTGCTCACTCTGATCGACGACCCGGACGAGGTGGTGCGACGCGTGCTTGCCTACCGTTTGCCGGTAGACCAACTCGGTGCGCTGACCGAAGACCCCGACCGTGAGGTGCGTATCACCGTGGCCGACCGGCTGCCGGTCGGAAAGCTCGAGGTGCTCGTCGACGACGACGATTACCTTGTGCGCAAGTATGTCGCGCGGCGACTCGCCAGCGGTCGCCTGTTCCGCATGATCGCCGACGGTGATCGTGAGGTGCGCAAGACCGTGGCGGCGCGTCTGCCGCTGGCCAGCCTGGGCCTGATGACCAGCGATCCTGAGCCGGAGGTGCGACTGACCGTCGCCGAACGGATCGATCCGCTGTCGCTGTCGACGATGTGCAAGGATCCCGACTGGCGAGTCCGCCACATGGTCGCGAAACGCTTGCCGGCCGAGCAGCTCGATCTCATGAAAGACGATGTCGACGAAGACGTCCGTTTCGTCGTCAGCGAACGAATGCACGAGCGGCCGGGTGCCGCGGAGAACCCATGATGAGCGGATTCGACCTGTCAGCCGTGGATGTCGGCGATCTGACCCAGGTGTGCATGGTCATGCCGGGTGAAGACGACCTGAGTGGACTGCTCAGACGCCTTTCGGAGGTATTGCCCGGGCTGCCGTTTTCACATGTGCTCAGCCGCGGTGGTTGGCACCGCATCGGCGGTGTGGTCGACGGCGACTACCAGCGGGTCGCCGACCATATCGATCGTTGGGTCGAACACGAAGCCGAAGGCGACGTCACCAACCTGCTCGATAAATATGAAGGGGCGGGTTTCTTCGCCACGCGTATCCAGGGTACGACCCACTATCTGACCGCACCGTGTGGCGACGGTGCCGCGGAGTTCGTGCAGCTCGAGATCGAGGAACAGCAAGAGGTTCTCGATCGCTACCTGATCGACCCCGACTGGTTTCCGGACGATCTGGAAGAATTCATCGACCCGATGGACTACCCGCGCCTCGAACCCGAAGCGGTCGGCGAAAAGCGGTATGTGTTTCGCCGCCTGGTGCAGATCCCGGAATGGCTGCAGGAGCGCGAAGAGGTGTACGGGGCGGGTACCGGCCTGGCGCGGTGGTTTGCCGACTGGGATGCGAGCTCGTCCAGTCTCGATGGCCCGATGTGCCGCTACTGGGTCATGGGCATGCGCGAATCGATGGACAGCACTGGCTGTGCAAAGCTATCCGGGCGCCCGGTGGCCGTGGTGCGCGACGAGTTGCCGGCCATCTCGCTCGAACACGGTGCGCCACTGGCCAATCAGCTTCACGCGTTCGACAAGGCGGCCGGCTATCCGTTCGCCTGGTACTTCCACATGCTCGCCACCACCGGTGTTGCGTTCGATATCGGTGAAGCGGTGGTATCGGACCTCGACAACGGCTTTACCTATCTGCCAGAACGCGACGCCGCGGTATTGCGTGGCTGGGCCGCCGCACACTACGCACCCTGATCCGACAAAGCCGCTGCACGCGCCGGCATCCTTGTCGGCATTGTTCCTACCTGCTTCGCCCATTGTCGCAAACCCTACACGGGGGAACGCCCGACTAGCATCACCATTTCAACGACTTAGGCTCGCCCCGGTCGCTGGCATATCCGTTGCAGTGGACACAACAAAACGATGCAGGGGTCCGCATTCTTATGAAGCAGAAAGATATCGCCGCTTTGCTCGATGAACCGGCTTGTTCGCATAACAAGAAATCCAAGTCGGGCTGCTCGAAACCCAAGCCGGGTGCTTCTGCCGGCGGCTGCGCCTTTGACGGTGCACAGATCGCTCTGCTACCGATTGCCGATGTCGCACACATCGTGCACGGCCCGATCGCCTGCGCAGGCAGCTCGTGGGATAACCGTGGAACCCGCTCTTCCGGGCCGACCCTGTACCGCATCGGCATGACCACCGACCTGACGGAGCAGGACGTGATCATGGGGCGCGGTGAAAAACGCCTGTTCCTGTCGATCAAGCAAGCTGTGGAAGACCACCAGCCTGCAGCGGTATTCGTTTACAACACCTGCGTTCCCGCCTTGGTCGGCGACGACATCGAAGCGGTGTGCAAGGCCGCCAGCGAACGCTGGAAGGTACCTGTGGTGCCGGTCGACGCAGCCGGCTTTTACGGCACCAAGAACCTGGGCAACCGCATCGCCGGTGAAGCCATGGTCAAGTATGTTTGCGGTACCCGCGAACCCGATCCGGTACCCGAAGATGCGGTGCCGAAGGGCCGCAAGGTGCACGACATCACGTTGGTCGGTGAATACAACATCGCCGGTGAGTTGTGGCACGTGCTGCCGCTGCTCGACGAACTCGGTCTGCGTGTGCTGTGCACCTTGTCGGGCGATGCCCGTTTCCGCGAGGTGCAGACCATCCATCGTTCGGAAGTGAACATGATGGTGTGCTCGAAGGCCATGATCAACGTGGCGCGCAAGCTCGAGGATTCGTACAAGACCCCGTGGTTCGAAGGCAGCTTCTACGGTGTGCAGGATGTCTCCAAGGCCTTGCGCGATATCGCCCGCCTGATCGACGACCCGGACCTTACCCAGCGCACCGAACAGGTGATCGCGCGCGAAGAGGCGCGAATCGATGCCGCGCTGGCACCCTGGCGTGAGCGCCTGCAGGGCAAGAAGGTTTTGCTGTACACCGGCGGCGTCAAGTCCTGGTCGATCATCTCGGCCCTGCAGGACCTCGGTATGAAGGTGGTCGCAACCGGCACCAAGAAGTCGACCGAAGAAGACAAGGCGCGTATCCGTGAGCTGATGGGTGAGGACACGCGCATGATCGAAGACGGCAATCCGCGTGCGCTGCTCGATATCGTGCGCGATTACGGTGTCGATATCCTGATCGCCGGTGGGCGCAATATGTATACCGCCTTGAAGGCGCGTGTGCCGTTCCTCGACATCAACCAGGAGCGTGACTTCGGCTACGCCGGCTACGAGGGCATGATCGAACTGGCGCGCCAGTTGACGCTGACGGTCGAAAGCCCCGTGTGGCAGGCGGTACGCCAGCGCGGTCCGTGGCACAAGGCGGCTGCGGCACCAACTTCATCCACACCCGATCTCGCACCGGCCGAGCCAGCCGCAACAGACGACGTGGTTGCGGAGGTGAGCCATGGCTGAGGTCGTCAAACGCAACAAGGCGATGTCGGTCAGTCCGCTCAAGGCCAGCCAGACCATCGGTGCGGCGCTCGCTTTCCTCGGTTTTCACCGTTCAATCCCGATGCTGCATGGCTCGCAGGGCTGCACGGCTTTCGGCAAGGTGTTCTTCGTACGTCACTTCCGTGAACCGATCCCGCTGCAGACGACGGCGATGGATCAGGTCAGCTCGGTCATGGGCTCAGAAGACAATGTCGTCGAGGGCCTGAATGCGCTGTGCAAGAAGAATCGCCCATCGCTGATCGGCGTGCCGACCACGGCGCTTGCAGAGACCCAGGGCTCGGACGTCGGCATGGCGGTCAAGCAGTTCCGCCAGAAGTATCCGGAGTTCAGTGATGTGCCTGTGGTCGCGTTGTCGGCGCCGGATTTCAGCGGCTCGATGGAGATCGGTTTCGCCAATGCCACCAAGGCCATCATTCAGGAACTGGTACCGACGGCCGAGGAGGCCGGCAGCAAGCCCGGCATGCGTCGCCGCCAGGTCAATGTGCTGGTGAGTTCGGCGTTGACGCCGGGCGATCTCGAAGAGCTCAAAGAGACGATCGAGCTGTTCGGGCTGCGCCCGGTGGTGGTGCCCGATCTGTCCGACTCGCTCGATGGTCGTCTTACCGAATCGGATTTCAACCCGCTGACAATCGGCGGCACCACGATCGAAGAACTCGCGCACCTGGGTGAGGCGATGGCGACCATTGCGATCGGCAGCTCGATGAAAGGCCCCGCCGACGTGCTGCAACAGCGTACCGGCGTGCCGGACTACCGTTTGCCGCACCTGATGGGCATGCAGGCGATGGACGATTTCATCAGTCTGCTGCACGAGCTGTCGGGCGAACCGGTGCCGGAAAAGATCGAACGCCAGCGCGCTCAGTTACAGGATGCGATGTTGGACACGCATTTCATGCTCGGTATGGCGCGATTTGCGATCGCCGGCGAGGCCGACCTGATTGAATCCTTCACCGATCTGCTCAACGGGATGGGCGCTGAAACCGTGGCCGCCGTTGCCCCGGCGAACTCGCCGACCTTGAAGAAGATTGCCTGCGGGCAGGTGAAGATCGGCGACCTCGAAGATCTCGAACAGCTCGCTGTTGAACACGCTGCCGAGGTGCTGATCGGCAACTCGCACGCCGTTGAATCGGCGCAACGCCTGAATATGCCGCTGGTGCGCGCCGGTTTCCCGCAATACGACCATCTCGGCGGCTACCAGCGCACCTGGATCGGTTATCGCGGCACCCGTCAGACCCTGTTCGAGCTGGCCAACATCATGCTCGAACTGGAGAAGGGCGAGATCGAACCCTATCACTCGGTACTTGCGCAAAAGCCGGAATATCGGCAGGAGGGCACCCATGCAGCCGCGGCGGCATCTTCGGGTAGTGGGTCCAAACACTGAGGACGGTTCTCTAGACACGTCGATCAAGGTGGCGTTTGCGACGACGGATATGCAAGAGGTCAATCAGCATTTCGGGGCCGCCGAGTCGTTTGCGATGTATGCGGTAACGCCCGATAAGGCGACGCTGATCGAGGTCACCGAGTTCGGTCGACTCGATATGGACGGCAACGAAGACAAGCTCGGCGGCAAGATCGAAGCGCTGCACGGCTGCGCTGCGGTCTACAGCAATGCCGTCGGAGCATCGGCGATAGGCCAGCTCAAGAGCGCCGGTATTCAGCCGGTCAAGGTGTCGGCAGGTGCCGTGATCGCCGACCTGCTGGAGTCGTTGCGCGAGGAGTTGATTGCCGGGCCGTCGACCTGGGTTGCACGCGCACTGGAGCGGCAAAAGCCCAAGGATCCCGAGCGCTTCGCCGAGATGGAAGCGGAAGGCTGGGAGGAGTAGTCGCATGCTCGAAGCAATCGTCACGGTAACGCGCGTGGAAGGCTCCGTAGCCTGGGTTGAAGGTCAGGCGCAGTCGGCGTGTTCGCATTGCGGCAGTTCGGGCCATTGCGGCACCAGCACGGTATCCAAGCTGTTCGGCCCGCGCCGTCAGGTAATGCAGGTCGAGAACGTTCTCGATGCCCAGGTCGGAGACCGCGTTGTGATCGGTATATCCGACGCCCTGGTGTCGCGTGCCTCGCTCGGCGCCTACATGCTGCCGATGCTGTCGATGGCCATCCCCGCCGCGGTGGGCGACAAGCTCGGCTTCGGCGACGGGATGGTCGCGACCCTCGCATTGATCGGTTTCTTTGCAGGCCTGGTGGTGGTCGGCCATCTGTCGTCGAGATCGGGAGCGCGCTACCGCCCGACGATGCTGCGCGTCGAGCGACCAGGCTTTTCAGTTTCACAGTTTAATCAAGGAGCAATCTCATGAGCGAAGCCGCTGTAGTCACCATCGAGGCCGAAGATCCGGTACTCGAGACTGTGTTTGCACAGGAGATGGTGCGCCAGATGCGCGCTATCGACACCTACGGTACCTACGACAACTGGCCGGTCGAGAAAATCCTCGCGCCGTTCGTGCTGACCAAAGAGCAGAAGCGTGAGATTCCGGTGGTCGGCGATCCTGACGAGATTGTGATGTCGCGCGTCAAGGCCTTCTACAACGCGATCTCGGCGATGATCGAAAAAGAATGCGGTTTGATGGCCGTGCCAATGCTCAACCTGACCCATGAAGGCTTCGGTCGCGCCTTGATCACTGTCGGCAAACTCGTCGTTATGGACAAGACGCTGCGCGACGTGCACCGCTTCAGCTTCCCGACGCTGTCGAAGATGAAAGATGAAGCCGACAAACTGCTGTCGGTGGCGCTCGAGTTGGTCGGCAAGCATTCGGAAGTAGCCGGTCTTTGAACAACGAGGAGCAGACCATGACTGAAGAAGAAATGAAGGCACTGCAAAAGGAAGTGAAAAAGGCGAAACGGATCGCCACCGAGAAGGCCGGCGAGCTGCACGATCTGGTCGAAGACCGACTGCCTGCTGCCTACGAAGAAATTCCGGGCATCTCGCAGGCCTGTTATGACGCGTGTGTGAAATGGGCGGAAGCATCCGCGCGTTTGGCCGCCGCGGAATCCGAAGCAACGGCATGAGGACAAGATCGTGGCTGACGTAGTAACTGGTGTAACACGCGGTGGCGAGACCTGGACCCCCGCATTCGTGAATGCCCTCGACCAGGGCAAATGCATCGGCTGTGGCCGTTGTTACAAGGTGTGCCCGCGCGAGGTCTTCGAGCTGGTCGACCGGGAAGACCTCGATCTCGATGATGACGATGATTGGGATGACGATGACGACGATGACGGTTTTTCGGACGACACCAGCATGGTGATGAACCTGATGAATGCCTTGGACTGTATCGGTTGCCAAGCCTGCAGCAAGGTGTGTCTGATCTGGCCTGGCGGTAGGCGCCGTTTGCGTACCGTCTCGGCCGTTGTTGTATGGAGTAGTTGTAATGCCGAAACCCGAAAAACATGTGTTTGTCTGCACGCAGTCGCGTCCGATGGGGCACCCGCGTAGTTCGTGCAGCCAACATGGCTGCGCCGAGGTCTTCGATGAATTCTTGTGGCAGCTGCAGCAGCGCAATCTGTTCAATCGTGTGCAGGTGACGGCGACGGGATGTCTCGGCCCGTGCAGCGAAGGGCCGTCCGTATTGGTCTATCCGGAAGGTGTGATGTACGGCGGGGTCAAGAAAGAAGACGTCGCTGCGCTGTTTGATGAGCATCTCGAGAAAGGTGAAACGGTCGAACGCCTGCTTATGCCGGCGGAGCACTGGGGCTGAAGACAATGGAAACGAACGTGGCTGCTATCCAACCAATCGAAGAACGGGTGCGTTTCGCACGTCGTATCGACCCGACCAGCAATGCCTGCCTGCAGGAAGCCGCCGCATCACCGCAGGCGGATCGTGCCGAGGCCTTGTTGAACAAGGCGGCGCGCTTTGCGCCTGAAGCGCTGGCGGTCGATGTGGCGCGCTACAAGTTCTATTTCTACCGCGGCGAGCTCGACGATGCAGAGCGTGTTGTACGCGACACGCTGGAGAAGGCTGCGGCGCAGGGCGGATTCAATGTCGACTGGCGGGCACACGATGCGCCGCTGGCCAATCGCGACGAGTCGGAGAGCGCTGCCCGCTATTACCTGTATGGCTTGAAAGCACTGGCCTTCATCAGCCTGCGGCGCGACGCGCGCGAACAGGCGATCCTGCTGCTGAACGCACTGCGTATGCTCGATCCCACCGACCTCGTCGGCGCATCCGTCATCGAAGACCTGGCGGCCGGTACGGAGGAATAGATGGCAATGATGACCGAACTTGAGTTCCGGGCGAAACAACTCGAGCCGCAGGCGATGGCGGTACACCGCGCGTTGCAAAAAGAGATCGAAAAGCTGTGTTTCACTGAACCGGTGCCCTCTATCGACGGGCTCGACGAAGCCGAGTGCTCGTTGGAGGCGGATCCCGCATCCGGTGACAAGAGTCTTTCCTACGAATGGCGCGACAAGCATGGCCATAAAGTGGGCGGATTGGTGTTCCATGCAGACGGTAGCTTCTTCGCCGAGTATGACGTGATCCGCGCTCACCCGGCCAAGCCATCGTTGTTCGTCGAGGCGGTTTCGGCGTGGGGACGTGACGATGTCATCAAGGCGGAGGCACGTTGCCTGCCGATGGCGAGTTGACCAGACCGCGCTGAGTGTCTGCTTGGCGCTGTTGTCGCCGTCTGGCCGGGAAATCGCGGAACGGAGCTAGCTCATGGATACACGCGTCATTCTGTTCCACAAACAGTCGACCAGCGCGCGTACGCGTTTCCTGAGATTCGACGGGAGCAGCAGCATCTGCGCCTTCGAACCCTTGCCGGCGAACGCCATCCTGCGCGACCGAGGTGCAGTCGACGATGCGCCACTGCATCCCGGTGCAGCCGTATCTGCGGCGGAACGCGAGCTGGGGCTCGATCGCGGTGGTCTGGAGGCCGAAGCGGAGTTCTCTGCAGTCGCCGAGGCCGACGGCGAGCCGATTCCGGTGTTCCTGGTGCGCTTTACCGCAACCGATCCGCCGTTCGATCTGGCCGAAGCGCATCGCGGCACCTTTATCGATCTCACCCAGGCGCGTGGCCTGCCGGAGATCGAGTTGGCCCTGCTGCGCCGCGCCTACGAGGCGGTGCTAGGCGGCTGATCCGCCCGGGCGTCTTGGTTTGCTCAAGCACATAGCGCAGCGTGTGCGTTATTGAAGGGCAGCAGATTCAGATTTTATGAGGTAAACGACCATGTCGCTCAACCGTCGCGCCTTCTTGGGCGGAACCCTGACCGCCGGTGCCTTGTTGTTCTTGGGGCGCCAGGCTTCGGCTGCAGACATTCACCGCGCGCGCTGGTACCTGTTCGGCACCCTTGTCGACGTCGAGATCGTCGAAAACGATCGTGCCAAAGCCCAACGTGTTCTGGCGGATCTGGCAACGCTGTTGCGTGGTGCGCACACCCAGTGGCATGCCTGGAAGCCCGGCGAGTTGAACGACCTGAACCAGGCGTTGGCGCAGGGCGAATCTTTTGTCGTCGACGATCCACATCTGCTCAAGCTGATCCACGGCGTTCGTGAACTGCACGCAAGTAGCGGCGGGCTGTTTAACCCGGCGATTGGCCGGGTCGTGCACCTGTGGGGTTTTCATGACGATGAACTGCCCAAAGGACAACCGCCGGCGATCCGACAGATCGAGCAGTTGATGGCCGATGCGCCCAGTCCCGCGGCGCTGCGCGTCGAGGGCCGGCGCGTCAGTAGTGACAATCGGTCGGTGCAACTGGATCTCGGCGGCTATGCGAAAGGTTATGCACTTGGCCTGGATCGGGCGCCATCCCTCGCGTGCGTGGCGGATCGGCGTGCGCCACCCGCAGCGGCGGGGTAGTGCGGCCAGCATCGAAACGCACGGGCACGAGGCGATCATGACGTCCGGCAACTATGAGCGTTATCGCTCGCACCAGGGCAAACGCTATGCGCACATCATCGACCCGCGCACGGGTCTTCCGGCCGATCAGCTTGCCTCGGTCACGGTGGTAGATCCGGATGCCGGGTTGGCCGATGCCGCTGCAACCGCGATCAGCGTGGCCGGCGAGCATCGCTGGCCAGAGGTCGCGGCGGCGTTCGGTGTCGATCAGGTCATGGTGATCGACAACAGCGGTCGGGTGCAGCTTACGCGGACGATGGCGGAACGCCTATCCCTTTCCAATGCGGATCAGCGACACGCGGCGATTGTCGCCTGATGTGTCTTTGATCGGCCGTCCCCGTCTCTGGTGGCGAGCGGGGAAGGCACCGATGATCTCGTCCGGTGATTGCAGTCGGTTCAATTCACCCCGGTTTCATCGCCTTCGTCGGGTCCGGCGGTCAGTTCTTCGGGCCAGCAGGCGGTGGCCGGCCCGAGCCCGGATTCGGTTTCGAAACGCACCAGGTAGAGCACCTGTGAAGGTTGCTCTTCGAGGTGCCCGGTATTGACCAGCACACCGCGTGTGCCGGTTTCAGCGACAACGGCACCTTCCTCCAAACCGGGTAGCGAGCCGTCGTTGACGATGGTGGTGGCCGCGAAAAGCATGTCTCCCGGTTGTAGATCGTTGAGCGTCATGTTGTCTCCAAAAGCATTGTGATGTTTCCCACGCGCAGTGAGTTTAGGGATGTAGAAAAGCCTACACAGCTTGCCTCGACTCACCGTCTCTTTTCCAAAAATCAGCGTGTTAGCGCGATGTTTACCGTGTGGCACATCGCTTGCAGTGCTGATGCCAGGAAATGTGCAAGACACTTGCCAGCAGGAGATGAACACCATGTTGACCTTGACCGAAAGCGCGCAGACCGCGATCAGCCGATTCATCAAAGGGGCGGAAACGCCAGTGTTGGGGCTTCGCATTGCCGTGACCGGCGGCGGTTGCTCAGGTATGCAGTACGCGATGGACCTCGTTGAAGAACGCAATCCCGAAGATGTCGAAGTGGAATGCGGCGAGGTCAAAGTCTTTATCGAGTCGCTCAGCGCGCCTCTTCTTCGCGATGTCACCGTTGATTTCGTCGACGGCATCAATGGCAGCGGATTCAAGTTCGAGAACCCGAACGCCACCAATAGCTGCGGTTGCGGCAATTCATTCTCAGCCTGATTTACTGATTTAGGGGGGCCGATATGTGGGATTACTCGGAAAAGGTTAAAGAGCACTTCTTCACGCCGCGCAACGCCGGGGCCGTAGAAGATGCCAACGGTATCGGCGACGTCGGTTCGCTGAGCTGTGGCGATGCACTGCGTTTGACGCTGCGCGTCGATCCGGAGACGGAGATCATCCAGGAAGCGGGCTTTCAGACATTCGGTTGCGGATCGGCCATCGCGTCGTCTTCGGCACTGACCGAGATCATCAAGGGTATGACCCTGGATGACGCGCTCAAGGTCTCCAACCAGGATATCGCCGACTACCTCGACGGACTGCCGCCGGAGAAGATGCACTGCTCGGTCATGGGCCGTGAAGCCCTGCAGGCCGCTGTCGCCAACTACCGCGGCGAAGAGTGGGTCGACGATCACGAAGAAGGCGCGCTGATCTGCAAGTGCTTCGCCATCGATGCGGTCATGATCGAAGACACGATTCGCGCCAACGACCTGCGCACGGTTGAAGACGTCACCAACTACACCAAGGCCGGTGGCGGTTGTGCGGCATGTCACGAAGGCATTGAAGAGATCCTGGTCAAGGTGCTGAGCGAGAAGGGCGAGGCCTTCGATCCGACCGCGGTGTCGATCGAAGAGAAACCGAAGAAGCTCAACACCCTGCAGCGCATCAAGAAGATCGAAGAGATCATCGAGACGATTCGCCCGAACCTGCAGCGCGACAACGGCGACATCGAACTGGTCGACGTCGACGGCAAACTCATCTACGTCAACATGAAAGGCGCATGCTCGGGTTGCCAGATGGCTGCAACCACGCTGGGCGGCGTACAGCAGGCGCTGGTCGAAGGCTTGGGCGAGTTCGTCCAGGTGCTGCCGGCAGACCAGAGACAGGCCGTAGCGGAGGGTTGATCCATGATTGAAGGTATCTATCTCGACAACAACGCCACGACCATGGTCGCCCCCGAGGTCGTGGAGGAAATGCTGCCGTACTTCACCGAGCAGTTCGGCAACCCTTCGTCGCTGCACCAGTTCGGCGACAAGGTCGGCAGGGCCCTGAAAACCGCGCGCAAGCAGATTCAGACGCTGCTGGGCGCCGAGCACGATTCGGAGATCATCTTCACCTCGTGTGGCACCGAGTCGGATTCAACCGCGATCCTGTCGGCGTTGCGCGCCCAGCCGGATCGTAAAGAGATCATCACCACGGTGGTCGAGCACCCGGCAGTGCTGACACTGTGCGAGAACCTCGAGAAAGACGGCTACAAGGTGCATTACCTGAAGGTCGACAAGCGTGGTCGCCTCGACATGCAGGAATACAAGAGCCTGCTGTCGGACAAGGTCGCGGTCGTTTCGGTTATGTGGGCCAACAATGAGACGGGTACCCTGTTCCCGGTCGAGGAGATGGCCGTGTGGGCACATGAGGCCGGTGTGATGTTCCATACCGATGCTGTGCAGGCCGTCGGCAAGGTGCCGCTCAACCTGAAAGAGTCGAGCATCGACATGCTGTCGCTGTCGGGTCACAAGCTGCACGCACCGAAAGGCGTCGGTGTGCTGTACCTGCGTCGCGGCGTACGTTTTCGTCCCTTGCTACGTGGTGGTCACCAGGAGCGCGGCCGGCGCGCCGGCACCGAGAACGTGACCTCGATCATCGGCCTCGGTAAGGCCGCCGAGATGGCAATGGAGTCGATGGAGTACGAGCACACCTTTGTGCAGGCGATGCGTGATCGCCTCGAGCAAGGCATTCTCGAAAGCGTTCCGCACGCCTTCGTCACCGGTGATCCGCGCAACCGCCTGCCGAACACCTGCAACATCGCGTTCGAGTATATCGAGGGTGAGGCCATCCTGTTGCTGTTGAACAAGATGGGCATTGCGGCATCGAGCGGTTCGGCCTGTACCTCGGGTTCACTCGAACCGTCACACGTCATGCGTGCGATGGACATTCCCTACACCGCAGCACATGGCAGCATCCGTTTCTCGTTGTCGCGTTACAACAAGATGGAAGACGTCGAAAAGGTGATAGAGGCGGTTCCGCCGATCGTCGCCCAGCTGCGCAAGCTTTCGCCGTATTGGGGCGAAGACGGGCCGGTGGAAGAGCCCGAAAAGGCATTCGCACCGACCTATGCCTGATCTGCGAACGCCTCGCTGTGCAAGCCGCAAAAGCCGCCGTTTCCACGGCGGCTTTTGTCGTTCTGCGAGGATGATTCGATCGCCGCGGATACGATTGTCGAACCTCCTACAAAGCCACCCTCGATGTCTGTCGCAGTTGCTGCATGATTTGCGACATTCAATCCGACAAGTGATTGAAATAAAAACGAATTGCGACTTGGCATGCAGGTTGCTCAATACCATCCATGAACAAGCGGACGGTGTGAGGGAAAGCTATGCGGCCCCCGGTGATCAACGATACAACGCTTCGTGACGGTGAACAGTCTGCTGGCGTGGTCTTCACCTGTGAAGAGAAGATCGCCATCGCCGAAGCGCTTGCCGATGTCGGCGTAACGGAACTGGAAGTCGGCATCCCCGCAATGGGCGAGATGGAGCGCGACGCAATTCGAGCAGTCGCCGCAAGGGACCTATCGGCTGACCTGATGGTGTGGTGCCGCATGCACCCGACCGACATCGCCGCCTGTCGTGACCTCGGCGTGCAGTGGGTCGATCTTTCGATTCCCGCATCCGACCAACAGATCACGCGCAAACTCGGTCGCGATCGCGATTGGGTACTCGACACCATCCGCAATCGTGTTCCCGAGGCGCTCGAGCTCGGTCTCAACGTCTGCGTTGGCATGGAGGACGCGTCGCGCGCCGATGTGCACTTCATGATGCAGATCGCCGAGACCGCGCAGGAAGCAGGCGCACTGCGTATCCGTTTCGCCGATACGCTGGGCGTGCTCGACCCGTTCTCGGTGCGTGACCGCATCGCGGCGTTGCGCGCGATCACCGATCTGCAGATCGAGATGCATGCGCACGACGATCTCGGCCTGGCGACGGCCAATACGCTGGCTGCCGTACTCGGTGGTGCCACCCATGTGAACACGACGGTGCACGGCCTCGGCGAACGTGCCGGCAATGCCGCGCTCGAAGAAGTCGTTATGGGATTGCGTCATCTTCACCAACTCGATTGCGGTGTAGCGATGAACCGCTACGATCGCGTTTCCGAACTGGTATCGAATGCCTCGGGGCGCGTTGTCGACTGGCAGAAGAGCCTGGTCGGGCCCGGTGTGTTCACGCACGAGTCGGGCATTCACGTCGACGGCCTGCTGAAAGATCGCATGAACTATCAGGGCGTCGATCCGGCGGAACTCGGTCGTGAGCACAGCCTGGTACTCGGTAAACACTCGGGTCGAAGTGCGATCAGCAAGGCCTACGCCGCCATGCAGATCGACGTCGATCAATACCAGTCGGAACATATTCTGCAACGCGTGCGTGCCTACGTTAACGACAACAAGCGCGCGCCGGGCGAACAGGAACTCAGAGGCTTTCTCAACGAACTGCTGCAACCCCAGGAGGTCGCGTCATGGTCGTAGCTGCGTCGGGCGAAATGGCACCCAAAGGCAAGCAAAACAAGCTCTCTGTCTGGCAGTCATGGAAATCAGACATCAAGTGCGTCTTCGACCGCGACCCGGCTGCGCGTTCGAGTTGGGAGGTCGTCACGACCTATCCCGGTGTGCATGCCGTGCTGTGCTATCGCGTGGCCAACCGGCTGTGGCGTCGCAACTGGCGCTATCTCGGCCGTCTGGTGTCTTACATCGCACGCGTATGGACGACCGTCGATATCCATCCCGGCGCGACCATAGGACAACGCTTCTTCATCGACCACGGCGCCGGTGTCGTGATTGGCGAAACCGCCGAGATCGGCGACGACGTGACCCTGTATCACGGCGTGACCCTGGGCGGTACCTCGTGGAAGAAGGGTAAGCGCCATCCGACGATCGGCAGCGGTTGCGTGATCGGCGCGGGCGCCAAGATCCTCGGTCCGCTGACTTTGGGTGAGAAGGTCAAAGTCGGCGCGAACTCGGTTGTCATACGCGACGTGGCTGAAGGGCAGACTGCCGTCGGCATACCGGCCAAGGTGGTGCAGGGCGGCGACTCGGTGGTCGGCCTGAATCCCAACGGCATCGATCTGAACCACCACCTGATCCCGGACCCGGTGGCTACCGCGATTGGCTGCTTGCTCGATCGCATACAGGTGCTCGAAGAGCGGGTCGCCGTGGCGTCCGGTACCGAGCAGGAGTGCGCTACCTGCGATGCGCATGACGTGTGCGAGACGGATGCCAAGCCATACCAACCGGCCGCACAACGCGCCTGAGAGACGAGCAATGGACCTACTGGATTTTACCGCCGAAGACCTGTATTTCGACGAGGCTGCCAACCCCGAGGTCGAGCAACTGTTGAACACCGCAGCCGAGGCCTACGGCACGCCGGCGGCAGAACAGGCCTTGCTGCGCGCGTTTTCGAAGGCACCCGAAGGCCTGACGGTACTGGTGGCCCTGTACCGCTACTACTACTACCAACTGCGCTACGAAGATGCGCTGAGCGTGGCAGACCGGGCGATGAACGTGGTGGCAAACCGTCTCGGTATCGAGCCCGACTGGCGCACGATCGATGAAAACGATCTTGCGAATGCCGTGCAACAGTCGATGACGCAGTTCCGTTTCTACCTGTACGCCCTGAAAGGATCGGCCTACCTGAATTTGCGCATGGGTGACCCGCAGGGCGCTCTCGAACGCCTGCAGGCGATTGCCCGTCTCGACGAAGCCGACCGGATCGGTGTGAAAGCCCTGATCGATCTTGCCAATGACGCATTGGCCGAACAAGCCGGCACCACTGCGGTCGGCTGAAACTCATTACGTTGATGTGGAGAACGTTATGTCCGAAAGCGAATTGGACCTGGATCTCGATGAACTGAGCAGCGCCGAGGATTTTCTCGACTACTTCGAGATTCCGTACGAAGCCAAAGTGGTACACGTCAACCGCCTGCATATCCTGCAGCGCTACCATGACTACCTCGCTGCCATCGATCTGCCCGAAGACGAAGATGCGCAGCGCGCCGTCTACCGTGAGCAACTGGTACGTGCCTACGAAGACTTTGTTGTCTCCGATGCGCAGACCGAGAAAGTGTTCCGCGTGTTTCATCTGAACGAACCGCAGCAGGCCTTCGTGCCGCTCGGTGACTTGACCACGCAGGTGAAAGGTGCGCCCTCAGTTTGAGTACGGTGATGAGGTCCGCGTCATGCGCACCGTGCGCAATGACGGGACCTTCCCCGGTACGCCGACCGGTGGTGTGTTGATCCGGCGGGGGGCTGTCGGTTTCGTGCGCGACGTCGGCACGTTTCTGCAGGACCAGCTGATCTATTCCATCCATTTCCTGGACGAAAACATCCTTGTCGGCTGCCGCGAACAGGAGTTGCAGGGCGCCGACGAACCCTGGGTGCCGAGCCTTTTCGAGTTCCGCGACAAGGTCACGCCGCGTATACAACTCGCCGTGAACGGCGAAGTGATCGCCAAGCCCGGTGACGAGGGAGAGGTGTTGAAGGCGTTCCGCGAAGCGGAAGACAACGTGACCTACCACGTGCGTTTTCCCGGACGCACGCTTCAGGTACCCGAAAAGATTCTCGAAGGCCTGGACCAGGTTTCTGAAGGCCTCGATCAGGAGACTGATGAATGCTGAGTGCAGTACGACAAGATAGCAGCGACAACGCCAGTCATACCTACCACATGTTGCGCGCCGCGCTGCAGACCTTCCAGCGCAACCTGTCCGACCTGCAACCCTCGGAAATGGCCAAGGTCCGAGCAGTGGCCAACAAATCATTCGAGATCGAATCACTGGTGCTCGCGTCCGACGAAGCGACCGATGTGATCGTGCCCGAAGGCGACGTCGAACGGGCGGTCGAAGAAGTCGCGGCACGCTACGCCGATGCAGAAGAGTTGAGCGACGATCTGCATCGCAACGGATTGGATGAAACCACTTTGCGCGAATCGCTGCGCCGTGAGCTGATGTTCGACAGCGTGATGCAGCGCGTCGGTGCACGCCACGCCAGGGTCAACGATATCGACGTGCGTCTGTTCTACGAGATGCACCGCGAGCGTTTCCGCCAGCCGGAGAAGCGCACGGCCAGGCACATCCTGGTCACGATCAATTCGGACTACATCGAGAACACACCCGAAGCGGCGAGGTCACGCATGGCGGAACTCGCGGCCAAGTTGAAGAAACGCCCCAATCGGTTCGTCAGTCTCGCGCGTCGGCATTCGGAATGTCCGACCGCGCTCGAAGGCGGCAAGCTCGGTGTGATGGCGAGAGGACAACTTTACCCCGAACTCGATGCCGCCTTGTTCAGCCTGCCTGAGGGCGGGGTCAGCGACGTGGTAGAGACCGAGGTCGGTCTGCACATCATATTGTGCGAGAAGATCCAGCCTCAGCGGGACATTCCTTTATCGAAAGCATGGGACGGCATTGTCGATGTCTTGGCCAACCGCAAGCGTCGCAACTGCCAGAAGGCATGGCTGGGCGAGCTTCGTCGGGCCGCAGACTCTCGAGAGGTATCATGATGGGAAGCGACGCATCCACCTGTTCTTTCTGCGGGGTGCCCCAGGCGCCGGACGTTCCGTTGATTGCCGGTATCGACGGCCATATCTGCGAGAGCTGTGTGCAGCTCGCGTCCAAGGTGGTCGGCAACTGGGGGCGCAAACGCAACCTGCAGAAGCCGTTGGAGAAGCCGCCCATCCCGGAAGAGATCAAGCAGCACCTCGATCGCTACGTGATCGGTCAGGAGGCTGCCAAGGAAACCTTGGCCGTTGCGGTCTACAACCACTACAAACGCCTCAAGGCCGAAAGCGGCGAGCTGACGCAGGCGCTCGGCGACAACGACACGGTCGAGGTCGAGAAGTCGAACGTGTTGTTGCTCGGTGGCTCGGGCACCGGCAAGACCCTGCTGGTGAGCACACTGGCACGTATCGTCGGCGTGCCCTGCGTGGTCGCCGATGCGACGACGCTGACCCAGGCCGGCTACGTGGGTGACGACGTCGATACTGTGCTGGCACGCCTGTTGGATATGGCCGACGGTGACCGCGATCTGGCCGAGTGGGGCATCGTCTATATCGATGAGATCGATAAACTGGCTCGCCGTGGCGAGGGTTCGCACGGCACGCGCGATGTGTCGGGCGAGGGTGTTCAGCAGGCCTTGCTGAAGCTGGTCGAAGGTACCCGGGTCGATGTCTCGGTCAAGGGGCGGCGTAACCAGTCCGAACACCAGGTGATCGATACCCGCAATATCCTGTTCATTGCCGGCGGTGCCTTTGCCGGGATTGAACAGGTACTCGAAAAACGCCTGGGTCATTCGGCGGTGAGCATCGGCTTCCACGCCGAACCGCCGAAAGAGCCGGATCCCCAGGTCAAGGCCAGGCTCTACGAGCACACCCATCCGGACGATCTTCGCCAGTTCGGATTGATCCCCGAGTTCATCGGTCGTTTCCCGATCCTGACCGCGCTGCACGATCTCGACGAAGAAGCGCTGGTGCGTATCCTGACCGAGCCACGCAACGCCTTGGTTCGCCAATACCGCCAACTGTTCGCCTACGAAGGCGTCGAGTTGGAGTTCTTGCCCGAGGCGTTGTCGGCCATCGCACGCGAGGCGATTGCCCGTGGCACCGGTGCACGCGGTCTGCGCAGCGTGGTTGAAGGCATACTGCAGCGCACGATGTTCCATCTGCCTTCGATGCCGGACGTCGTGCGCTGTGTCGTAACCGAGGCCTGCATCGACGGCAGCGGCGAGATCGAGATGGAGCGCAAGACACCGTCGGATGAGTTCGCTGCTGCGCAACAGCACGGTTGAGTCTGCCGTAGAGTTCAGCGGCTCGAGCGTCAGTCTCCGGTAGCCGAGCCGGTCCAATCAGGCAAACACGCGGTCGGCGTCCCGGACAAGGCGCCGGCCGCTCTCGTCTATCCTTTATCTACCCGTTCATTCAGAAGATGCCATGCCCGGCGCCGGGAGATGAAGACCATGACGCCAACTGTCAGTTCGTGGGTCCGCCGCGTTCTATTGATCATCGCGCTGGGTGCCGCCGGTGCCGGTACTGCGGCGCCGCCGCCTGTTCTGCAGGGCGAAGCGTTGCTTCAAGCGCTGCGCAGTGGCGGTTATTCGATCTACTTTCGCCACGCGGCCACTGACTGGAGTCTGCAGGATCAGGTGACCCAGGTCGGCGATTGGGAGAGCTGTGACCCGATGCGTATGCGCCAGCTGTCCGACGAGGGCCGTCGGGCCGCCGAGGCGATCGGTGAGGCCATGCGTGCGCAGAACATCCCGGTCGGCCAGGTGTTGGCCAGCCCCTATTGCCGCACCATCGAGACGGCCCGGTTACTGGGCCTGGGCGATGTCGAGACTACGACCGACGTCGTCAACCTGCGGGTTGCCGCCTTCTTCGGCGGACGCGATGCGATCATCGCGACGGCTCGACGGTTGTTGTCAATCCCGCCCAAGGCGGGCACCAATACCGTGATTGTCGCTCACGGCAATGTGGCGCGCGAAGCGACGCCGGTCTACCCGGGCGAAGGGGAAGGCGTGGTGTTCAAGGGTGATGGAAACGGTGGTTTCGACTATGTCGGGCGAATTGCAGCCGATCAATGGGGCACGTCGCCACCTCAGCAGGACGATGCGCGTCGCTGAACCACCTCGATCTCGCCGTTGGGTGAGTCGGCGTGCCGGTCGCGGCCGATGCGCAGCAGTGTCAGATCGTCCAGTGCGTTGGGTTGCTTCGCGCTGGCGATCACATCGGCGATGACCGAGTCCAAAGACTGTTCGCAGCGATCTATGGTGTCGACGAGCCGGTCAACCCCGTAGTAGCTGCCATCCCGGCATACCACCTCGATCGGCCCGTCGGTGAATACGTACAGGTTGCCGTCTTCTTCGAAGTCCAGGTGCACTGAATCGAACGGCGCATCGTGCGTTGCGATACCCATCGGCATCTCCATCGACGCGTATCTGACCCATTGCTGGTTCGGACCGCGGTACAGGATCTCCGGATTGCCGAAGCTCCACAGCTCGGCACGGCGGTTGTCTTCGCTCAGGCAGACGGCCGCTGCCGCCATGAAGATGTGAGACGGCAGTCGTCTGGCCAGCACGTTGTTGATTTCTCCGACGATAGTCGCCAGTGGGACATCTGCCGCGGTCATGGCATAGAACAGGTGCGACACCAACGGCGTACCGATCGCGGCCGTCAGGCCATGCCCGGTGAAATCTCCCACCAGGAAGTGATGGTGACCAGAGGGTCGCTTGGCGGAAAGCAACAGATCGCCGCCGGCGGTGTCGCGCGAATGGCAGGCGAACGACAGGTTGTCGTTGCAGAAGTCTTTGTCGTTGCGCATGGCAAGCAGGATCTCCGCCATGATCTCACGTTCGTCTTCCATGAAATCATTGGCTTGCGCCAACGCCTGGCGGGCGTTCGCCAGCTCGATCTGCGTGCGGACGCGCACCTTCAGGATGACCGGTTCCATCGGTTTGGTCACGAAGTCGATGCCGCCGGCAGAGAATCCTCGAATCTCGTCCATCTCGCTGTCGAGACCCGAAAGAAAGATCACCGGTATGTCGCGGGTGAGTGCATCGGCTTTCAGTTGCCGGCAGACCTCGTAGCCGTCCATCTCCGGCATCAGCACGTCGAGCAGGATCAGTTCCGGAAGTTGTTTGCGGGCGATCTCCAGGCCGACCTTGCCGTTGGTGGCGGCGAGTAGCTGAAATCCTGTCCCCAGTGCGGCGCGGATCGCATCGATCGTTTCCGGCGAGTCGTCAATCGCCAGGACGCGGTTGATCGCCGGCTTCGATGTCGTGTTGCCGTTGTCGAGTGTCATGCCGATGACTCCTTGGCTGCAAAAGCCTGCGCGGCTGCTTCAAAATCGTAGCTCTGCAGTGCCTGTCGTGTGGCTTTCAGTGTGTCGAGTAACAGGGGGTTTGCGGTGTTCGCGATCAACAGTTCGATCGTATCGACGGCCGCGGTATCGTAGTTGTTCAACTGCATCAGCAGGTTTTCAATCGTCGCATCGATATCCACCTGCGGTTCGTTTTCCGCGGAATGCCTGCCGCTTGTCGGGGCAGGCAGTTGTTCAACGGCATCGATGACCGTCCGGACTTCCGCTTCGATCGATTGCAGCAGTTGTGGGGGAATGAACTCGCGATGCTGCTTGATATGGCGTTCGGCCTCTGCCGCCAAACGCTGCAGGCGTGTGGCGCCGATGCTGCCTGCGCTGCTTTTCAAGGTATGAAAACTGCGTGTCGCGCTGTCGAGATCGTCGCCGTCGGCCAAGCCGTCGTCCAGTGCTTCGCGATGGTTGCTCGCGAACTTGTGGGCCATCTTGAGGTAAAAGCCGACGTCGTTGTCGAAGCGCCGCAAGCCGGTTGCCACGTCGAGTCCCTCCAGCTTGGCCGGCAGCTGTATCCCGGTTGCGACGCCTGCGTTCGACACCGGCTGCTGCGGCGCGGGTTGAGAAGCGTGTATCCATTTCGCCATCGTGTGCAGCATGTCGCGGACATTGATCGGTTTGGCGATGTGATCGTTCATGCCGGCGGCGAGGGCGGCGTCGATATCGTCGCGCGACACGTTCGCCGTCAGCGCAATGATCGGTAGTGCGTTGAATTCGGTCTGCTGTCGCAACTTGCGGGTTGCGGTATAGCCGTCCATTACCGGCATCTGGCAATCCATGAGAACGCCGTCGTAGCGCTTGCGAGCGAGCATGCTCAAAGCGCGCTCGCCGTTGTTGGCGACGTCCACCAGCATCCCGTTCGCGGCGAGCAGGGTAACGGCGAGTTCCTGGTTGTATTCGTTGTCTTCGACCAACAGGATGCTGGCGCCTCGCAGTCTATTGGTGTCGTTTTCGGGGCCGGGCTTGATGTCTGACGGGTGCACGTTTTGGCGTCGACCGACCTGGGATACAGCGCTTTCGATGGCATGCAGCAGGTCACCGGGGGTGACCGGTTTGGTCAGAATGCCGTCAACCGCGACCTGGCTCTCGGCCAGGGCTTCTTCCAGGTCTTCTTTGCTGTGCGCGGTGGTCATGATGACCGGCGGGAGCGCGTCGCCGAAAACAGCGTGTTGACCGGCGAGAAACTCGATACCGTTCATGCCCGGCATGTGCCAATCGACGAGCAGAAAATCGTACGGAGGCCTGTCGCGACTGTCCGGACCGACCAGGTAGTCGGTGGCGACGAATGCATCTTTCACGACATCGACGTGAATGCCGTGGCTTTCGAGCATGGTTGAGAAGATCACCCGGGCGCTGGAGCTGTCGTCGACCAACAGGCAGTGCAGGCCGCTCAGGTCGGCCGCCTGCAGGTTTCCGCCGATATCGTCGGCCCTGTCGTCGATGTCGGTGAACGGCAAAGAGACAAAGAAGGTGCTGCCTTTGCCGGCTTCGCTGCGCATCCAGATGCGACCGCCCATGAGTTCGGCGAGTTGCTTGCAGATTGCCAGGCCCAAGCCGGTACCGCCGTAGCGACGGGTTGTCGAGGCGTCCGACTGGGTGAAGGCACTGAACAAGCGTGCCTGTTGCGACTCGGGTATGCCGATGCCGGTGTCGCGCACGGCAAACAGCAGCTCGACCTGATCGTCGTCGCGTTGGGTGGTACTGACCGACACCACGACTTCGCCACGATCGGTGAACTTGATGGCGTTGTTGCACAGGTTCAGCAGAATCTGGTGCAGGCGGAGCTGGTCGCCGAACAGATGGCGCGGCACCTCGCTGTCGACGTCGAACAACAGTTCGAGACTTTTCTCCGATGCGTTGAACCCGACCACGTTGGAGAGGTCGTCGAACACATCGGACAGACGGAAGTTGACCTCATCGATGTCGAGCTTGCCGGCCTCGATCTTCGAGAAGTCGAGAATATCGTTGATCAATGCCAGCAGCGACTCGGCAGAACGGTGCACCTTGTCGATGTAGTTGCGTTGCTTGATATCGAGATTCGTCTGCAGCGCGAGGTGCGACATGCCGATGATGGTGTTCATCGGCGTGCGAATCTCATGGCTCATATTGGCGAGGAACATGCTCTTCGCCTCATTCGCACCTTCGGCGCTCTCTTTGGCGATCTCCAGATCCCGTTCGATACGCTTGTTTTCGCTGATATCGAATACGGTGGCGATAACAAACTCGTCATCGCCGATCTTGAGCGGGCTCAGGTTGACCTTGATCGGAACGACTTGGCCGTCTTTGCGAACACAGGCCAGGTCGCGTGAACGGGCCATGTCCTTCTGCTGCGGGTTGAGTTGGTATTGGCTGCGCAACGCGCTGTGGCCGTGCCGTTGTGCGTCGGGCACCAGGTTTTCCACCGGCAGGCCGTTGAGTTCATAACCCTGGTAGCCGAACAGCTGCGCGGCATAGCTACTGCTGCGCCGGATGATGCCGTCGCGGTCGATGATCAGCAGGGCAGCGGGCATGGCGTTGACGGCGGCATCGAAGATGATGTCTGACTCGCGGCGTTTCAGTCCCTGGCGCATCTTGTCCAAGGCCTTGGCGAAGTTGTTGAGCTTGGCATCGTCGAAGCGCGGTGTATCCGCCGAATAATCTCCATCGCCGATGGCGTCGACGAACCTGACCAGGCGGCGTAGCGGGATCAGGTTTCTCGACAGGTTCCTTTGCAACGCGACGACGATGATCACCGCGGCAACGAACGTTATGCCGAGCAGGGGTGCGGCATCTGCCCATACCTTGGCGCTGATTGTGCTTTGCGGTATGGCGATCACTGCGACGAAGGCCAACGACTCATCGCGGTCTGCAATCCCTATGTGTCTGGTCAGTACACGGTAGTGCTCGCCGTTGTACTTCGTCGTCTCGAAGAGCGAGGCCGCTGTCGCAGGCTGACGCATTGGCGTGCGGTGTGCGCTTTTTTCGACTTGCGAGGTGGCAGTCGTTCCTTGCCAGTGCAAGCCCGGGAATACCTCTTCGATTCTACGGCGCGCCCCAGCGTCTTCGCTCGTAGGGGCATTGCTGTCGAGCAGTACCTCGCCCTGATTGTCGACCAGCAACATCTCTACCTCGGTGGGCAGGCTGTCTGGCGTTCCGGGTAGCCACGACTGCATGGCGAGCGTGACGACGACAACGCCACGAGTCTGGCCGGCAGCATCGTTGACCGGCGCTGCAACACGCAAGGTGGCCGGCGACGCCTCGTGCTCGCGATGGCCAAGGTATGCGCGAGATTCGCCGGGGGAGAGTGATCGCCATGCTGCATGCTCAGAAGCGTTGCCGTACGACGCAGCAGGCCAAGCCGGATCGATCGATTGCGCTTGCACGCTTCGCGACGAACGCAGCACCTGCTTATGTGACTCGTCCATGCTGACCAGGCCGATTTCCAGGTAGGCCTGTTTGAATTCGATGATGCCGGAGAACACGCGCTGAAGCCGTTCGCCGGCATCGCGGTTCGTCGCCGTCAAGGCGGCGAGCGCATCGGGATTGGCGGCGAGTGCGATGGCCTCGCTGCGTGCGTCGTTGATGGTGTGCGCAATTCGATCGGTGTTGAGCGTTTGCCAATGACTGAGTCGTTGTTCGGTCCAGGCGAGCACCTCGGCGGCAGAGTGTTCGTATTGGATCAAGCCGACCAGCAAGGCGAACAGCGTCGCGCCGAGCCAGGCTGAATAGCGCAGCTGTCGCTGGATCTTGAAGTCGCGGGCGTTGGTTTTGGGTTTCGTCACACGGCTACCGCTATGGAGGCTACTGCCTGTCGATGCATCCGACTGTGCTCAGCGCCCGGTTGGGCGCCGGGTTCGACATGACCGGCGCCGGCTGGATGTCGGTTGCGCAAAACCTATTGCGAACAATTGGGCGTCCCTCGCAGGCAATCCGCGCCAGCGACATCGTCGGTCGCCGGCAACTCAGGGGATATAGCGGCCGTTCTCTGTCGGTTTGAACGTTCGTTCACTACCGGCGATCCGCAACCGCCTGCGAGGGCGACTGTCGTGTTTCAGTTTTGCCGGATTCAAACGATCTATCTGGTACTTAAATGCCTGATCACGAACGGGCTTCATTGCCCAAGGGCCTAGGTTCACGAGATCGCGCTGAAAGCTTGCAGAAATGAAAAAATTAAAAATAATGAAAAAAGTGAAACCTAGATTGAAATGGAACGTGTGATGGACGAACTGACAACGAGGCAAGTCGCAGAGATGCTGGGTGTATCGGTGAGAACCGTGCAGCTGTGGGTCGAGGCAGGCGCTTTATCCGCATGGAAGACCCCTGGCGGGCATCGCCGGATCACCAAGGATTCGGTGGAGGCGTTGCAATCGGCACGCGCGCAGGGCACGCGCCAGCCTCCCGAAGAACACCCCCAGCTGGTGGTCGTCGAGGACGATCGCAGCATGCAGAAGCTCTATCTCGCCGCCTGCAAACGCTGGGGCGTGACCGTCGCCGTGGCCAACAACGGCTTCGAGGGCCTGCTGATGGTCGGTGAGCACCGTCCGCGCGTCGTGATTGCCGACCTGCAGATGCCCGGTATGGACGGCTTCGAAATGGTACAGACGCTCAATAAAAGGCCGGAGTATGCCGATACCTTGGTATTGGTGGTTACCGGATTGAGCGGCAGTGAAATCCAGGCCCGCGGCGGGCTGCCTGAGGACATCCCCGTGTTGCGCAAACCGGTACAGATGAATCTGTTGCGCGACCTGGTCTGCAAGCAACTCGAGATCAACGCGGAAGGCGGGGAGTGAAAGGCGGCGCGGTTGCGTCTGTCTGATCGCCCGGCGTCCACCAACACCGCCAACACCTGAGGTCGATGAAAGAATCCATGCGTACAGTCAACAGAGTGAAATCGGGCGTTGTTGCGATCTGCTTTGCAGTCTTCGCATTACTGGCAATGCCCGCAACGGCGGAAACCCAGGTGCTGACGTTCGGCATCGTGCCGCAACAGGCGCCGAGCAAACTGGCGATGTTGTGGGGGCCGATCCTGAAGGAGCTGGGTGAACGCACCGGCTACCGCTTCGTGTTCAAGACCGCGCCGAACATCCCCGAGTTCGAACGCCGCGTGGCTGACGGTGAATACGATATTGCTTACATGAACCCTTATCACTTCACGGTGTTCAACGAGAAACCCGGCTACCGCGCATTGGTGCGCCAGGCGGATAAACGCATCAAGGGGATTCTGGTTGTACGCAAGGACAGTCCGATCGTCGCGCTCGAGGAACTCGACGGCAAGCAGATCGCGTTTCCGGCCCCGGCTGCCTTCGCGGCGAGCGTATTGCCACGGTCTGAACTCAGCAAGAACGGGATCAGTTTCGAGCCGAAGTATGTGTCGTCTCACGATTCGGTTTACCGCAGCGTAGCCAAGGGCCTGTTTCCGGCCGGCGGCGGCATTCAACGCACGCTGAACAACGTCGCTCCCGAGGTGCGCGATCAGCTGCGCGTGTTGTGGACGACCAAGGGCTATACGCCGCACGCCATTGCCGTGCATCCGCGCCTGGACGCCGCGACCGTGGCCGAGGTCAAGCAGGCCCTGTTGGGTCTGAACGACAGTGATACGGGACGCACTTTATTGGCGGCCATCAAGTTCAAAGGTCTGGAAAGCGCGGTCGATACCGATTGGGATGACGTTCGGGAATTGAACATCAGGCTGCTGGAAGGCTTACTCGATTAGGACGCTGCGATGTCTTTTCGCCTGAAAACCGTACTAGGGATAGCATTGATCGAAGCCGCGCTGCTGCTCGTTCTGGTGATGAGCAGCCTGTACGAATTGCGCGGCACCGGCGAAGAGCAACTGCGCCAGCGTGCTCAAACCACCGCCTCGCTGTTCGCCAGCACGACCGCGGACGCGGTACTCGCCTACGATCTAGCCTCGCTCGAGAGCCTGGTTGCAGAGGTCATGAGCAACCCGGGCCTGGTGTATGCGCGCGTGCGCAGCAACAGTGAGGTTCTGGCTGAAGACGGTCAGGCTGCCGCGCTCGGCAGGCGCTTTGTCGACGACGCCGATCTGGGCGCGGTGACGGACGGCGTTTTCGACCGCTCGGCACCGATCATGGTGGGCGGTGAAAACTACGGCCGGGTCGAAATCGGCCTCGATATCGCGCACATGCAGCGCGAATTGTCGCGGGCCACCCGCACCTTCAGTGGTATCGCTGCCAGCGAACTGCTGCTGTCCGGCCTGTTTTCCTTCGTTCTCGGCACGTTGCTGACGCGTCAGTTGAAGTCGTTGAAGGACGGTACCAAGGCGGTCGCTGAAGGACGATTCGGCTACCAGGTCGATGTCAAGGGCAAAGACGAAATCGCCCAGGCGGTCGGCGCATTCAACGCCATGTCGAGCGACCTGGCGACCTTGATGGATGAAAACGCCGAGCAGCGCGACGAGCTCAGGTCGGCGACGGAACTGCTCAGCGGTCTGGTCGACAATCTGCAAAGCGCTGTACTGCTGGTCGATATGCGCGGCGTGGTGTTGCACGCCAACCGCGGTTTCAGCGAATTGCTTGGCGGCGACGCTTCGCCGTCGACCTTGATCGGCAGGCCGTACAGCGAGATCGAGGAGATGTTGGTGGCCCGGTTGGACAATCCCGGGTCGGCCAAGCAGCGTTTTCAGACCTATGTCGACCAAGCCGAACGTACCACGGACCAACTGTTCACCTTGAACTGCGGCAGCGTCATCGAAACCGACTATACGCCGTTGTTTTGCGACGGCCGACAGTATGCGCACCTGTGGAACCACCGCGACGTCACCGAGCGCATTCAGGCGCAGAAGCAGGTCAACGAACGGCGGCGCGAACTCAACACGGTATTCGAACTGAGTCCGGACGGCTTCGTGCATTTCGACGGCGACGACAAGATCACATCGGTGAACCCGGCGTTCACCCAGATCACCGGCATCAGCGAAGCGCAGGCGTGCGGCATTCTCCGAAGCCGGTTCTTTGCGACGTTGCGTACCGAATGCGGCGTGACCGACATCGAAGATGCCGGCGGTCACCGGCTGATCAAGATCACCTATCCGAAGCCACGCATCATCAGTTGTCGCGAGCGCAGCCTCGGCAATCGCGGCGAAGGTGCACACGTCATGTATCTGCGCGATATCACGCACGAGCGCGAACTCGACGAGATGAAGAGCGATTTTCTCGCTACCGCGGCACACGAACTGCGTACCCCTTTGGCCAGTGTCTACGGATTCTCCGAGTTGCTGCTGCAGTTCGAGCATGCTCCGGAAGAACGCAAGGAGATGATCGGCACGATCTACCGCCAGTCAGCCCACCTGGTCAGCATGCTGAACGAGTTGCTGGACCTTGCGCGCATCGAGGCGCGGTCAGGTAAGGATTTCGAGATCCGGCGCCAACCGCTACTGCCGTTGCTGCGCGACAGCGTGAACAGTTTTCTGCCCGAAGGCGACGATCGCCGCGTGAGCGTACGTTTCCCCGACATCCTTCCCGCGGTGCCGGTGGACGGTGCAAAGCTCAAGCAGGTGCTCAGCAATGTGCTGAGCAATGCGTTCAAGTATTCACCTGGCGGCGGGGATGTATCGGTTTCAGCCGAGCAGGTCGACGGCGCGATCGAGATCCGCATCGAAGACCAGGGTATCGGTATGAGCCCGGATCAGGTCGAGGCGATGTTCGATCGCTTCTATCGCGCCGACAAGTCGGGTGCGATTCCCGGATCCGGTCTTGGGATGTCGCTGGTCAAGGAGATCATCAATATCCATGGATGGGAAGTGATCGTCGACAGCCAGCTCGATGTCGGCACTGCCGTGACGATCAGGATGCCGGTGGAAACTTCGAACGAACAGCGATTGCATAAGGTGGGGTGACTCATGGGAACGCAAATGCGCAAAGTATTGATCGTCGACGACAACGAGAACCTGCGTCGCTTGATCAGCCTGACGCTGCAAAGCGCGGACTACGAACTGCACGAGGCCGACAGCGGCGACGCGGCGTTGCAACGGGTGTCTGCCCTGACTCCGGACATCGTGTTGTTGGACGTGATGATGCCCGGCTCGGCGGACGGCTACGAAGTCTGTCGACAGATCAAGGGCAACGACGATCTGCGTCATGCCAAGGTGATCATCCTGTCGGCAAGAGGGCAGAAGGCGGACCTCGACGCCGGCCGGGAAGCCGGCGCAGACCACTACCTCATCAAGCCGTTCAGTCCCGTGGAACTGCTGCAACTGTTGAAGACCTATGACTGAGATACTCCCCATCGACGAAGACTCGACGACCGACGAATTGCTGAATAGGCTGAACGATGCCGTTGCGGCCAGTGAGGAGAAAAGCCGCTTCCTGGCGTCACTGAGTCATGAACTGCGTACCCCGTTGACCACGGTGCTGGGTTTCTGCGAGCTCCTGCTCGATGAGTCCGACAAACTCGATGACGACCAGGCAGACAGCATAGGCGAGATTCAGAATGCCGGCTCTCACATGTTGTCGCTGATCAACGAGGTGCTGGATCTGGCAAAGATCGACGCCGGCAAGACCAAGCTGGTGATGCGCAATGTCACCCTGTCGCCGTTACTTGGCGATGTGGCCGCGTTGGTCAAACACCAGGCGATCAGCGCCGGTATGCAGTTGCAGCTGCCGCCTGACGACGCGTTGCAGGTGTGTGCAGATCAAGGTGCACTCAAACAGGTGCTACTGAATCTGTGCAGCAATGCGATCAAGCACAGCGGCAGACCCGGTGACGTGACGATCCGCACCTGCGTCGTGGGTGATCGCGTACATATCACGGTGGCCGACGATGGTCTGGGCATCGAGCCGCACCATGGGATCGGACTGCCGCTGAGTCGTCGTCTGGTCGAGAAGATGGCCGGTGTCCTGTCGTTGCAGAGCACGCCGGGGAAGGGTACCTGCTTCACGATCGACTTGCCGCTCGCCGATTAAGTCGGCGGCTGGTGCGATGGCGTAACCCCGCGGGTCACATCGAGCGGCGAGCGCTTCGCCGCGCGCCTGCTCAGTGTGTTTCCGACGCCTTGTAGCCGATCCGGAAACCACCCCAGTGACGTCCCTGCAGCACGATGGGAACCGACATATCGTGCATGATCTCGCCGGTATCCCGCTTGTAGGTCTGCAGCAGGAAAGATTCCGTATTCTTGCCGCAGCGGCTGCCGGTGCGATCGGTGAACAACCGCTTGGTGCGGTTGTTGACCAGGTCGGTCTGGTAGTCGCCGGTCAAAGGCTTGCTGTAACGCTTGTTGTGCGTGGGGAAGTAGCCGTTGTTGTCGACTGCACCGGCGTACAGGATAAAGCCGTTCTCCTGCAGAATGGGTTCCTGGATCGCCGGCAGCACCTCGTCGGTGAAACGGTCGAAGCGCGTCTGGTACTTCGTCGGATTGGTGTTGGGTATCTCTTTATAGTCGCGGTCCATCAGATCGGCGAGGCTGAGCCTGCCGCTTGCGATGGCATTCTCGAAGGCGGCGATGATCTTCTTCACCGCATCGAGCGCGATATGGCGTACGCGATCGTGCACCGTGTCGAGTTCGAAGTGCGCGATGCTCTTGTAAACCGTCTCGGCTGTGTCGGACAGGTCGAGCGCGTGTTCCGAAACCGTCTGCACTTCCTGCTCGGTCTCGGTCAGCGCAATCTCCATCCGGCTCAGTGACTCGGAGATCTCACCGATACCGCTGACATGTTCTTCGACCGTGGTGGCGATCATGCCGATATCGTTGGCGGATTCTTCAGAGTAGCCGTTGATGCCCTGCAGCACGGTGCCGACACCCTCGGTATCGGTCACCACCGATTCGACGACTTCGGCGAGGCTTTGCATCGTCTGCACCGATTCGTTGACTTCCTGATGGATGCTGGCGAGTTTTTCGCCGATCTCGCGGGTGGCCTCGGTCGTCTTGCTCGCCAGTTGGCGAACCTCGTCGGCGACAACCGCGAAACCGCGTCCGTGTTCGCCGGCGCGCGCCGCCTCGATCGCCGCGTTGAGCGCCAGCATATTGGTCTGTTCGGCGACGCCGTCGATCAGTCGGGTGATCGTCTGGATCTCTTCCGAGCGCGCCTGCAGCTGGCCGAGCGAGTTGGCGCTGCGTTCGGTTTCGGCGCGCACGTGATGGATGCGTTGTATGGCACCGAGTACGGCCGATTCACCCTTGGTGCTGGCGTCGCGCGTGGCATATGCCGAATCGCGCGCATGTTCTGCACTCTGCGACATCGAGCGGGTCGTCGCTTCGATCTCTTGCGAGGTGGTGCCGATGGTGTTCGCGTGGCGCACCTGGTCGGTCATCTTCTTGCGCAACTCGTCCGCGGAGAATGACACCTGGGCGGAGGCGATTGCGATCCGGCTGCCACGTTCGGCCATCTCCCGGGCGACGTCGGTGGTCTTGCGCTGCAATGCGACGACCGCATCACGCATGCGCTGACAATGCGCACTGCGCACATCTTTCATCTCTTCGGCAAAGCGTTTGAAGTCTTCCTTTTCAACGCTCTCCTCGACCGCATCGGCGAGCTTTGCCAACGGCCGGGTGACCCCGATCGAGAAAACCGCCAGGCCCGGCAGCATGGCGCAGACGGCGATGAGCGCCACCAGCAGGGCAGACGGCAGGGTGTCGATGAGCAGGTAATGAACTCCGTAGGCCATACCGAAACCGAGGACGACCGAGGCGATGAAATGCGGGAGATAGATCATGGCGAATTATTTTCGTATCGGGAGAAACTGAGCCTGCTCACATAGGCGGCAAGTTGGTGACGTACTTGAGAATCTTGAGGAATCGTTCGCACCGGCCGGTTGCGCGCGTCGGGAACCTCGGAAATCGCTGCGTGACCGGCCGATCCTTTAGATGGGTTGCTCGACCAGGCGCAAGCCGTTGGTGCCATCGTCGGTGCACAGCTCGAGAAAGTTTTCGCTCGACCTTTCGAGGATCGCCGATGCCGGCATCGGGCGACCCAGCAGATAACCTTGCAGGATATCGCAGCCCAGTGATTTCAATGCCTCGCCCTGCCTGGACGATTCGACACCTTCGGCAACGACCCGGCAATCGAAGGCATGCGCCATCTCGATAATGGTGCCCAGCAGCATGGTGTCTTTGCGGTGCTGCAGCATGTCGGCGACGAACACGCGGTCGATCTTCACGCAGTCGATCGGCAGTTTCTTCAGCGAGGCGAGGGATGAATAACCGGTGCCGAAGTCGTCGATGGCGATGCGCACGCCGATCGAACGTATGCGCTCCAGCGTCGAGCAGACCGCGGTGCCGGTCTGCAGAACGCTCTCGGTCACCTCGAGTTCCAGCATTTCGGGTGGCAGGCCGGTTTCCTTGAGCACCTGGCGCACCGTATCGTAGAAGGCGCAGTTCTCCAGTTGCCGCGGTGAGATGTTGACTGCGACCGGCAGCGAGACATTGCTGTCGCGCCGCCATTGGGCCGCCTGGCGGCACGCGGTGCGCAATACCCACTCGCCGATCTGGTCAATCAGGCCGACACGTTCTGCGACGCTGATGAACTGATCCGGCGGTACCATGCCGCGCACCGGATGCAGCCAGCGAACCAGGGCTTCGGCGCCGCATAGGCGGCCGCTGGCGGTATCGATCTGCGGCTGGTACAGCAGCACCAGTTCTTCGCTGTCGATTGCGCGCGCCAGGTCGCGTTCTATCTGGCGGCGTTGGTCGTTTTCGGTCGTCAGGCGAAGTTCGTATCGCTGAACCCGGTGCTTGCCGCCTCGCTTGGCCGCACGCATGGCCGTTTCGGCAGCCTTGAGCAGCGTTACCGCGTCTTCACCGTCTTCGGGGTACATGGCGATACCGATGCCGGCGGTGATGCGTACGCGTTTGCTGCCGAAGCGCGCCGGTTCGGCGAGCACTTCCAGGCAGCGCCGGGTCAACAGGTCGATGTCTTCCTGGCTCTCGACGCCGCCGATCAGCAGTGCAAACTCATCGCTGCTCAGGCGGGCCGCAAAGTCGCTGCCGCGCAATGTCGACGTCAGGCGGGCCGCGACGCTCTTGAGCACCATGTCGCCGATGTCATGGCCCATGGAATCGTTGATGTCTTTGAAACCGTCGAGGTCGAGGTGTACCAGCGCGAACCGGCAGTTGGCCCGGCTGCAGCGTTCGACCATCTTGGGCAGGCGCTCGGTGAAATGCGTACGACTGCCCAGCCCGGTCAATTGATCGTAGAACGCGAGTTGGTGGGTATGGTCGACCAGCGATTCGAGTTGGTTTTGATGATCTTCGAGCGCGTCGCGTTGCTGCTGGATCTCCTGCAGCGCCGATTCAAGGCGTGATTGGGTAGCCAGCGACGCAATGTACTGCCGCACGATGCGCTGCCCCTGGACGACCGCGAACCAGGCGAATGACAACTGCATCGCCAACAATACCCAGCCGGCCTGCAGACCCATCACCGCGGCGGCGCCGGTGAGCACGATGATCGGCAACCACAGCAGCACGATGAAGCGCTGCCATAGGTTGCGTTCGACGGTATAGGTGCTGAAGCCACCGGCGGTGACGCCGAGCGTTGTCATCAGCGCGAGTTGGGTCGTCCAGGCAACCCCGTCGAGAAACACCATCATGCCGACCATGATTCCCCAGGTCGTTGCCGTGATGTAGACCGTGGTCAGATAGCGCGTGACCCAGGTGCGTTGCCCATCGTCGTCTGCCTGCATCAGGCGGTTGCCGACGTACATGCGGTAGGCCGCCAGCATGGCAAGGCCGAGAAACAGCGCCGCGACGACCGGCCAGTGGGTGATGAATCCGGGGCTGATGAACAGAAACAGCAGCATCACCGCCGGCATGAACAGCGGCAGGACGCCGGTACGCTCGGCCAGGTGGCGCACCGCCAGGGCGCGAACATCTGCCACGGCATCGTTGTTGAATCCGGTCTCGAGCCAGCGTTCGGCGGCCGCGCAAGCGGATTGCATGTCGATGTTTTGTTGCAGGTTGCGCGCATTCATTGTTGTGCTGCCCAAAAGTAGGTGCTTGTTGTTGCTGGCCCGTTATCTAACGATGTCGGTCTCTACCCGTATTGTTCGGCGAATGTTGTCGCATCCGCATCGGGAAACCCCTGAATGCGTAGGTATAAATTCCTTATTCATCCAACGCCGCTGCCCCCGCGCCTTGCCGCCCTAAACGACGGGGCGCCGATACCTCGCGGTACGGCGCCCCTGGCTATCCGCAACTGCGCTTGAAGCGTCAGGACGATAAGACGTTGGTCTCACCCGGGCGGCGGGTGGCGGTACCGCGCCACTCGATGCGGCCGGCCGCTTCGGCCAGTCGCTTGGCGATCCATGACTGAACATCCAGGCCGTTCTGGTGGCCCAGGTGGCAGTCGAAGTTGTCCATCCAGATGACGACGCCAGAGTCGGCTTCGGTCAGCTGTGCCTGAACACGTACGCGCTGGTCGCTCCAGCGGACGCTGCCGGTCAGCACCAGTTGCACACCCATCGACATGCGGATGTGTTCGATGTCATCCGCCGGTTCGACGGGCGGAAAAGCCCCTTCGGGCGCCACCAGGTGAAAATTGGTGTCGAGCGCCAGCGATCTGCGTATCTCGGTAACCAGGCCTTCGCAGAAATACAGGTCTGCTGGTTGTTCGCTGAGGCATGAGAATGATCCGACCATCAGCTTCGGGCCGGTCAGTGACAATGGGCTGCCCGACGGAGGGCCGGATATCTCCTCACGCCGCTCGATTCCGATCAGCAGGCTGTCGGTCGGCAGGCTGAGGCGAATCGGGTCGCGCCATCCTTCGGTGACATAGTAGTTTTCGAGTCTGCGGCGCAGCTCGTCCATGTTGACCGGTTTGATGCCGGCGTCGCTGTCATCGGTAGACGCGCCGCATAGACGGGCGAGATCGTCGGCGCGTGCTTCAAACGCCTTGACGCGACCTGCCAGGGTCTCGGTGACGAGGTGGCGTAGACACGCCGCCATCCGGAACGCATTGCGGAATCCGCTGCTGTTGAGGACGCGATCGAGTTGTGCGAGGACATCCGTTTCGAATTGTGTGCTGCTCATGGTAACGATCCCGCTGTTGAGTGGCCGGCAAAAAAAGGGACGGTCCGACGCTGATCCACAGCGGTCTGGTGCTCGCTCTTCACACATCCCGCGCGCCAGGACCGTCCACCCAAGGAGAGACTGCCAACCCTTCCTGCTCTCAAGTTTCGGCCCTGGGGGCGTCCAGACGTATCGGAAATTCCCCGATCCGGGGCTTCGCAAACCCTTATTCGGGCGAGCTGCTGCGGCCATCATGGCCAAAAAGGGAACAAAACGATTAATTCAGCGCCTAAACCCGCTGAATCGGCAAAGGCGCACCGTCAATCGTCGAGCGGCGTGATGCCTTGGCGGATGGCGTATTTGGTCAGTTCAGCGATGCTGTGCAGGTCGAGTTTGTCCATGATCTTCTTGCGATGGGTCTCGACCGTCTTGGTGCTGATGAACAGCCGCTCGGCAACCACCTGGGTCGAGTTGCCTTCGGCGATGAGTTGCAGGATCTCTTTCTCACGCGCGGTCAGCGGCGAGTCGCTGTTTTCATCGACGGCTTGCCCCTGGGCGATGTCAGACAGCAGGCTGCCGGACGCCTCCGGGCTGACGTACACCCGGTTCGAGCCAACCGCCCGCAACGCGGTGATCAGTTCGTCGAAGGCATTCTCTTTGAGCAGGTAGCCGGATGCGCCGGCCTCGAGCATGCGTTTGACGTAGCGACTGTCGGAATGCATCGACAATCCGAGCACCTTGATGCCCGGCATCATTGCCACCAGCTGGCGGGTTGCCTCGATCCCGTTCAGCTCCGACATGGCGACATCCATCAGCACGATGTCGGGTGTCAACTTCTTCGCCAGCTTGAGCGCATCGCGGCCGTTGTCCGCTTCGCCGATAACCTCGAACTCAGCCGCATCATCGAGCAGGCTGCGCAGTCCTTCACGCAGGATCTTGTGATCATCCACAATCAGAACTCGGGTCAACATCAGCCACTTTGCTCCGTATCTTCTACCGGAATACTTAGCGTCACGACGGCACCGCCTTTGGATTGCACTGCCAAGGTTCCGCCGAGCATGGACAAGCGTTCGCGTACACTGAACAGGCCGAAGCCGCCGCTCTTGCTCTGCTCAAACATGTGTTCCGCATCGAAACCCGCGCCGTCGTCGCTGACCACTACTACGAGTTCAGCCGGTTCCGAGCGCAATTCTACCTGAGCATGTCGGGCGCCTGCATGCTTGACGATATTGATCATGAGTTCACGAATGGCCTGAAACAGAAACACGTTGATCTCTTCGCTCAAGCCGGCATCGCCACCGTCCGTTTTCACCTCACAGACGATGCCTTGTGGTTTCATCACCGATTCTGCGAGCCATTCGAGCGCCGGTGCCAGCCCGAGTTCGTACAGAATCGGCGGGCTCAATTGAATCAACAGCGTGCGCATTTCGCCGACAGCGGTATCGATGGTCTGGTTCAGGTCATCGAATGCGCGGTGTTGCGCCGGATCGGTCGCCGCGCGCAGGCGACCCAACTGGATCTTGCTCAACGCCAGGCGTTGAATCGGTCCGTCATGTAGTTCTTGAGCAAGTCTTCTGCGCTCGCGTTCTTCGGTCACCGCCATGTCGGCGCTCATCCGTCGCAACTTCTGGGTGCGTTCGCGAACGCGCTGTTCGAGACGTTCGTTCTGATCGGTCAGTTCTTTGCGCGCCTGGCGCAAGGCCAGGTGCGTGCGGATGCGGGCGCGCACCGTCGCCGCGCTGATCGGCTTGGTGATGTAGTCGACGGCACCCAGGTTGAGACCGTGCGCCTCGGCATCGACATCATCCTTGGCGGTGAGAAAGACGACCGGGATATCGCGCGTGGCGGCATCGAGTTTCAGACGCCGGCAGGTTTCATAACCATCGATACCGGGCATTGCGACATCGAGCAGTATCAGATCGGGGAGGGGGCCGCTGGCCACGCGCTGCAGTGCCTCTTCGCCGGTCTTGGACACGATGACCCGATAATCGGTTTGCAGAATACTGACCAGAATATCCAGATAGCTCCGCTCGTCATCGACGATCAGGATCGAATGTTTTTGCGGCATGGCGTTGATGTGATTATCCGTCCGCGTTGTGCAGTGATGGTAAGCCCAGGGAGCGGGCCAGCTCTTCGAGTGCCTGCTTCGCTTCGAGGAAATCATAACCCTCAATCAGATCGGCCAGTTCGGCATCCGCACCGCGTGCGCTCTCAGGCAGAGCCTGATGGATACGCTGCAGGCAGGCGAGCGCTTCGGCATCGCCGGCATCGAGCAATTCGGCAAGCTGTACGAACAAGGCGTGCAGTTGTTCTTCATTCAGCACCTTGCCCGGCGCCGAGCGTGGCGTCGATGGCGCCGGTTCGTGTTGCGCAAGGTAATCGTGGATGGCGACGAAGGTATTGGAGGCCGCTTGTTCGAAATCGGCGAAGGCTTCTACGTGCTCGGTATTCGGCTGATTCTTGATCAGGTGCTCCAGGCGACTGGTGGCACCGAACAGCCAACGTGCACCGACGTTGCCGGCGACCCCTTTTAGGTTGTGCAGCAGGCGCTGTGCTTCATCTTCTTTGCCGCCGGTGAGCAGCCGCGGAAGACGGGTGGCACAGTCGCGATAGCGGTGTCTGAAATCATTGAGCAGCTTGTGATAGAGCGCTTGGTTGCCGTCCACGCGGCGGATACCTTCTTCGGCATCGAGTACCGACGGGCGGCGCACCTTGGCGGCACGATCCCGCGTCGTTCGGCTGTTGCGCGGCGAGTCTTCGAGGTAGTGCTTCAAAACCTGGTACCAGCGCGCGGGATCGATCGGCTTGGTCAGGTGGTCGTTCATGCCGACGGCCAGGCAGCGATCGCGATCGCTGGTCAAGGCATGTGCCGTCATGGCGATGATCGGCGTGTCGGTGATCTGCATGTCCTGGCGGATGCGGCGCGTGGTCTCCAGGCCATCCAGCACCGGCATCTGAATATCCATCAGCACCAGGTCGAAGTCGCTGACGGCGATCTGTGACAGCGCCTCTTCGCCGTTCTTGGCGACGCTGACATGCAGGCCGAAGGACTGCAGGATCTCGCGCGCGATCTGCTGGTTGATGGGGTTGTCTTCCACCAGCAGGATGTCGCCGGCCAGGGGTTCGAGGCGTATCGCCCGCAGGCCACCCGACTCCTGGTCGGCGAGGCTCGGCAGTTGCCCGGTCTGCTCGAGCAGGGTGCGCGCCAGGGGAAGCGCGCGCACCGGCTTGGCGACGACCGCGATACGCGAGCGGTCGAATTCGAGCTGCATCAAGGCTTCACGTCCCGTCGTTGTCGTCAGGATCACGACCGGCGTGTCGTCGAGGTCGAACTCGTCGCTGATCTCGCGCAAGGCGTCGAACGGATCGCCGTGATCCATGTCGCCGCTGAGCAGCAGGATGTCGACCTGTGCGGTTTGCTGCTCCTGCATGCACTGGTGCAGCTGTCCGATCAACTCGGCCGGCGAGCTGAACGCACAGACTTCGGCGCCCATGTTCTGCAGCATGCGGGTCAAGGCATCGCGTGTTGCCGCGTGGTCTTCCAACAGCACGGCCTTGACCGAAGCCTGCGGCGTTTCGACGTCGTCGCCGCTCAGCGGTTTGAGCGGCAGTTCGAATGCAAAGACGCTGCCCTGGCCGGGTTGGGAGCTCGCACCGATACTGCCGCCCATCAGTTCGACCAGTTGTTTCGAGATCGCCAAACCAAGACCGGAACCGCCATAGCGGCGCGTCACGGAGGCGTCGGCCTGGGTAAAGCTCTCGAACAACTGTTCGAGCCGTTCCGGCGCGATACCGATCCCGGTATCGCGCACCGCGAAGCGCACGACCTCTTTGCCCTTGTCGTTCTTCGCACTGTCTATTGTCAGCACGATCTCGCCTTGATCGGTGAACTTGATCGCGTTGTTGACGAGGTTGCTCAACACCTGGCCCACACGTAGTGAATCGCCGACGAACTGGTCGGGCAACTCGGCGGCGACGTCGTAGATCAGCACCAGGTTCTTTTCTTCGGCACGCAGGGCCACGACGTCGGACAGGCTCTGTAGCACCTGGTCCAGCGAGAACGGCGCCTGTTCCCATGCGATCTTGCCCGCTTCGATGCGCGAGAAGTCGAGGATGTCGTTGACCAGGCCGAGCAGGGCATGCGACGAGCTTTGGATCTTGTCGATGTAATCGGCCTGTTTCACATCGAGCTCTGTCTTCGACAGCAGGTGGCTGAGGCCGGTGATGGCATTCAGCGGTGTCCTGATCTCGTGGCTCATGTTGGCGAGAAACTCGCTCTTGAACCGGTTGGCCTCTTCGGCCATATCACGTGCCTCGGCGAGCTCGCGTTCCATGCGGAAGCGGTCGGTCATATCCAGCTGGCAGGCGAGGATGGCGGGCTGGCCGCTGAACTCGATCGGAATCGACGAGATCAGGGAATCGACCAGGCTGCCGTCGGAGCGTTTGAACACCACCGGCATGCTCTCGACGAATCCCTGCAGTTCCAAGGTCTGCAGCACCTTGTTGCGGTCTTCGGCGTGCGCATAGAACGTCTTGACGTTGCGCCCGACCAGATCGGGGAAACCGGAGTCGGCCGATGCACGTGCGTTGGCCAGCATGATCTCGCCGTCGAGGCGCGTCAGGATGATGGTCAACGGTATGGTATTGAGTATCTGTTTGAACTGCGCCTCGCTCTTGCGCAAGGCGGCCTCGGCCTTGACCCGGTCGGTGATATTCAGGCTGGTCGCCAACACCGCAGGGTGGCCGTCGTACTCGACGTGCAGGGCGGAAACCATGGCATGGATCTTATTGCCGCGATAGGTGCGGAACTCGACTTCCATGTCGCGCACATTCTCGCCGCGCGTCAGCGCCTTCAGCAGCAGCTTGCGCGTGCGTTTGTCGGCATAGTAGTCGACAACGTTGCGGTTGACGGCGGCGTTGTCGACACCTTCCGGCAGTTCGAACATCGTACTGGTGTGGGGGTTGGCATACAGCACCCGGCCATCGAGTGCGGTGATACCGACGGCAACCGGCATCGTGTCCAGAATGGAACGCAGTTGCTTTTCCTTGCGTTCGAGTATGGCCTGCGCATCTTTGCGATCGGAGATGTCGGTCATGACATCGCCGATGTACTGCGGCCTGCCTTCCTGGTCGCGGATCAGGAAGAAGCTCTCCAGTGTCGGGAAGCTGCTGCCGTCCTGGCGCATGGCGAGCAGTTCACCGCGCCAGGTACCGTGCGCCATCAGCGCCGGCAAGATCTCGTCATCGAACCGCTTGACGACTTCGGCCGGATAGAAGCGTTTGAAGCTCATTCCGTACGCGTCGTCGTCCGAGCGCACGCCGAGCATTCTGCGCAATGCTGGGTTCATATAGGCGACCCGGGTATCCATGCCGGACATGCCGAGTCCCTCGGTGGCGTTCTCTGCGAAGTGGTTGAAGATATGCAGTTGGTCTTCGGTCTCGCGGCGTTCGGTAATGTCCTCGTTGGTGCTGATGAGGTGCGTGATATTGCCGTCGTTGTCGCGGATCGCGCCGGCACTCACCGCGGCCCAGAAGATGCTGCCGTCTTTGCGCCGGTGCGGCAGATCGCCGTGCCAGGTGCCGCCGGTGCGCACCGCACGCCGCATCTCGACCAGCCGCCGCCGGTCGCTGCTGTCCGACAGCAGCATGCGTGCGCTCTTGCCGATCACTTCGTCGGGCTGGTAGCCGGTCATCGGTACCAGGCGCTCGTTGACGTAGTCGACAGTGCCGTCGATATCGGTGATGACCACCAGAATCGGTATCTGTTCGAGTGCCAGGTAGAGACGGTGTAGTTCGACCTGCTTGGCGGCGAGCGCCAGTTCGACGCGTTTGCGTTCGGTGATGTCGAGCGCGGTCACGATGAGGCGATGTACGCGGTTGTCACCGTCGCGCAACGGCGACAGGTTTGCCAGCCACCAGGTGTCGCCGAGGTGGGGCAGGGTCAACATCCCTTCGTGAACGATCGAGCGGCCTTCTTCGATGGCATGGCGATACATGCGAACCAGCGGCTCGACGAGAAACGGCGGCAGGGCCTCATCCGGCGTGCGGCCGATCATCTCGCTGACCGGCTTGTTGGTGATCTTCTCGCAGTACGGATTGCCGGCGGAGTAGGTGAGTGTGCCGTCGATGCCGACGTCGACCGCGTACACGGCGGCGTCGATGCCGGCAAAGATACTGCGCAGGAAATCCTCGCTGGCGGCGCGTGCCGATTCGGCTTCGCGCAGATTGGTGATGTCGCGCAGCACGCCGGCGCGGCGAACCGGTTGGCCATCCGACCAGGCGACGACACTACCGCGTGACTGGACATCGGCATAGCCGCCCGATTTGCGCCGCACGCGATATTCGAGTGATAGCGGTTTGTCGGCATCTTGCCGCTGGTGCGAGTGCTGGCCGACGCGCTCGTCATACAGCTTGCGATCCTCTGGATGAATCAACGACACCCAGGCGGCATGGTTCGTGGGTACTTCGTCTTCGTCATAACCGAGATGCAGGAACAGTCCCGGGCTGAAGAAGCGGTCACCGCTGATCAGGTCCCAGTCCCAGATGGTTTCGGACACGCTGCGGATCGCCAGCTCGTAGCGTTCCTCGGCTCGACGCAGGCGTCGCCGTTCACGTTGCAGGCTCAATGTCCATGCGGCGAGAATCAGCAAACCGATCATGGCGAATGTCGCCAGCCGCAGCAGGTGTTCCTGCCCGCCATTGTCCGAATAGGTATCGCGCAACCAGCGTGCCGTCACCTCGTAGCGTTTGGCGGGCGGAATCGCATCCACCGCCTTGCTCATGATGCTCAGCAACTCGGGTTGCCCGTTGAGCACGCCGAAGCCGAGTTTCATCGTCAACGGCAGTTGTCCGATGATATGCAGCTTGGTGAAGCCGCCCAGCCGCAGGTGGTAGTCGCTGAGCATCGGCGTCGACACAAACGCGTCGTAGTCGCCGCGGTTCACCGCGGCCAACGCGGCCTGCACGTTTTCAACGAAGTAAAACTCGATGTTGGGGTAGGCGCGGCGCACGGCATCGACGTAGCCATAGCGATCGATCATGACGATGCGCAGGTCGGCGATCTCGTTGAGGTCTGAAACGAAGGCCTGTCGCTCGCGGGTCATGGTCACGGCCAATGGCACTTCGAGATACGAGGGCGTGAACTGGTGCGTTGCGGCCAGCTCGGCGGTCTGCGGCACATCCGAGATAACGTCCACTTCACCGGTGCGCGCCATCTCCAATGCGTTGCCCCAGGTGCCGCTTGGAATGCGTTCGAAATGCAGGCCGCTGCTGGTTTCGATCAACTTGAGGACTTCGGCGACAACCCCGATGTACTCCCCCTCTTTGGTGAAGGCCTCGAACGGCAGCCAGTTGGGATCGCCGGTGAAACGCACCACGGGGTGGTCGCTTATCCAGCGTTGTTCGTCCGGGGTCAGCGTCAGTTGCGGCTGGTCGTCGGCGAGCGTGGATCGGTGGGTAAGCCAGCGTTGTTGAAGCGTGGCGAACTGTTGCGGGGTGATACTGTCCAGCGCCTTCTGCAGGGCACTTGCCAGCAGTGGGTAGTGCTTGGAGACACCCATCCGCAACTCGGTGTTGCGCAGCGGCACCTCCTTGGCGACGAGTTGCAGGCCCTTGATGTTTTCGCGATCGATCAGAAACGCAGCGATGTCCACGCTGCCGACGAACGCATCTGCTTTCCCCTGGGCGACCATCTGCAGTGCGTCCAGCGGGTCGTTGCCGTACAACATCTCCAGGTTCGGGTAACGGTAGCGTAACAACTCGGCATCGGCGAAACCTTGTGGGATCACGATGCGGCGGCCGCGCAGTTTGCTCAGATCATCGAGGTGCGCGTCGCTTTCGCGCACCACGATGCCGACCGGTGCGGCCGCGTACGGCGCGGTGAACAGGTAACGGTCGAGTCGCTGTGGGGTTTGCGCCATTGCCGTGGCCGCATACAGATCGCCTTCGCGGATGGCGTTCAATGTCGCCGGCCAGCTCTGTGAGTTGTCGACGACGATCTTCACGCCGAGGCGTTGCTCGACCAACGCGATCAGGTCCGCAGCGATGCCGCGGTGCCGGCCGTCGGCATCACTGAACTCGAACGGCGGCCAGTCGGTGCCGCCGCCGATCGTGATCACGGGATGCTCCTTCAGCCACGCCTGTTCTTCCGCGGTTAAGGCGACGAGCGCATCCGGGGATTCCGCTGCCGGCGCATCGCTTCGCTGCGGCCGCCTCTGCGCTCCCTCGATCGGCTTCAGGTTCTGCGAAACATGTTCGATGCTGAAGTCGTAGGTGCGTCGCGTTTTGTTGAACGTCTTGGACAGGGCGCGATAGTCGATCTGTTTGGGGTCGTGCAACAGGCGTCGGAACTCGGCGAGGTTGGCCGGCGTGATCGCGTAGAGGTTGCTGCGCAAATCGGCGGCCTGGCTGATGAAATCGTGGCCATTGAGATAGTCGGTTACCATGATCAACGCCAGTGCGCCGTCCAGTACGTGTCCGCCGATGCTCACATCGACAAGGCCGCGCTCCATGGCCTCCAGCGATTCCGGTCGCCAGTCGATGCCGCCGAACACCATCGGGCGGGTCAAACCCATTTCATGCGCCGTTTGCGCGGCAACCAGCGCCGAGTCGTCGGTTACGCCCCATACGACATTGATGTCGGGATTGGCGCTGATGGCTGCCTTGAACAGTGCAGCGACGTTCTCGGCATGCGGTGCCTGTTGCACCGTGACCAGCGAGGCGTCGGTGCGGTCCTGGGTAACGTCGATCAGGGCACGCAGCCTGCGGTTGAGCGACAGTCCGCCGCCGTCGCCGCTGAACGCCAGGATGCGTGGTTGTTCGATGCCCTTGCGCCGAGCTGCGTAGAGCAGGTCGTTGGTGAGCTGCCGACCGGCGCGATAATCGTCTGTCGCCAGCGTGCCGATCCAGTGACGGTAGGAGACTCGCGGCGCCAGCGCCTCGTTGCGCAACAGCGTATTGACCAGAAAGATCGGTATCTGCGCCCGCTCGGCAATGCGGACCATCTGTTCGCCGTTGCCGTCGAAGTCGGTAAAGATGATGGCGTCCGGCCTCTCTTCGACGGCAGTCTGGGCCTGCTCGATCATTGTTTCCGGCCGGTTACCGGCGTCGATGATGGTCAGTTCGACCCCGAGGTCGTCGGCGGCAGCCTCGAGATAGGTGCTGAATCGACTCCAGAAAAGGCGATTGTGCGGGCGGAAGGCATAGATCTTCAGCGGCTCGGCTTGCGCCGCACCATTGCTGTTGCGAGCGGCCGATGAACCCGGCTCGGCATGCGCCGTGAGCGCCGCCAGGGCCAACAGCACAGGCAGCGCACGTAGCAAGAAGGTACGGACAATATCCATATGATGTTTCTTTCCCGCCCGCCGGGTGAACGCCTGTCACCCGGAACGCGGTTCCGCCTGATCAGCCCCGAGTCTTCACGCCGAACGTACGCAGGACCGCAGGTACCGCAAAGGTCTCGTTTAAACGTTTCGTAATTGTAGGTTATTCAATGCCATAGGAAGGCGGGTGGTGGTTTTTTATCGTTCTGTCAAGTTTAGCCGCACAGGTCCGTTAATGCTTATACATCGTATGGTTTTGTGCGCACATGCCGCGCTCGCTTACTTCGCCGGCAGGTGCGACTTCATATTTGAGGGATAACTAAACAATGAGCCTTCGAACCAAGATGTTTGCCGCATCGGCGGCGATCGCATCGATTCTGGCGATATCCGGGCTATGGATTCACTCGCTTTGGTCGCAATCCGAACGGATCGCCGACAGCGCCAGGCAGCTCGTCGTGTTGGATGCGCTCGGCCATGAGTTCGAAAGCATCGAACACGGCTTGTTCTTGACCGCGGAAGCGGGTGCTGAACAACACTTGCAGGATAAGGCCGCGGAATTTCAGCAGGGGCTCGATCGGCTGGCGGCGGACCTGAAACAGATCGGCATCGATGCGGACGCGTTGTCGGCGATACGCAGCCACGCTGCGACGTTCGTCGAGGTGGCGGCCGAGGTTATTACCCTGCACAAGCGCATCGGGCTTGATGAAAGCCAGGGATTGCGCGGCGAGCTACGCACAGCGGTGCACGACATCGAGGATGCGATACCTGTGGCCGACAATCCGGCGATCCTGGCCGGCGTACTGCAACTGCGGCGTGACGAAAAAGATTTCATGCTGCGGTTCAACGACAAGTACATCGCGCGATTTGCGCAGGACCTCGAAACCACGCGTAGTCTGCTCGATCCCTCACAGCATGCCCGACTCGATCAATACGCAGCCAAGTTCCGAGCCTACGCCGATGCTCGCAAAACACTGGGCCTGACGGCTACCGAAGGTCTGCTCGGTCAGTTGCATCATGTTTCCGGCGAGTTGGATCAAACCATCACTGCGCTGGGGAGTTCTCTGGATACCCATCTCGAAGACGCCGCCCAACGTTCGCGTTTCATGCTGGTCGCCAGCCTGGTCGCCGTCGTGGTGGTGGTGATTGCGGCCAACCTATGGAACGGCATGTCGATCACACGGCGGATCTGTGTCGTCAACAGGCAGCTCAGCGACGTGGCGAAAGGCGAGGGCGACCTGTCGCAGCGCCTGGACGTGCAGGGCAATGACGAGATCGCGACGCTGGCGGCGTCGTTCAACCAATTCGTTGCAACGATCGATGGCGCGCTACGCAGCACCAGTCTCGGTGTGGCGTCGTTGGGCACGACCGGCGATCAACTGTCGGGTGCCGCGACGTCGACGCGTCACGGCATGGACGACCTGCAACAGAACACGCATGCCGTGGTCGTGGCTATCGAGGAGCTTTCGGTGACGTCGAAAGATGTCGCATCGAATGCGGCTGCGGTTTCCGATTCGGCTCGACGCGCCGACGAAGAAGCGCGCGAAGGCCAGACTCTGGTACACAAATCGATGCAGGCCACCGGTCGGCTGGCCGACGATATGGCGCAGGCCGCCGATGCCATCCGCGAGCTGCGCCAGGAGTCGGACAATATCGGCAGCATCCTGGACGTTATTCGCGGCATCGCGGACCAAACCAACCTGCTGGCGCTGAATGCGGCCATCGAGGCGGCGCGCGCCGGCGAGCAGGGCCGTGGCTTTGCCGTGGTGGCCGACGAAGTGAGAACGCTCGCGCAGCGTTCGCAACACTCCACCGAAGAGATTCAAACACTGATCGAAAGGCTGCAGACCAAATCCGAACAGGCTGTCGAGATGGCCGAACGCGGCCAGTCTCAGGTTGTGGATAGTGTCGAAGATGCGACCCGCGCCAATGAGTCGTTGGCGCACATTACCGAATCGGTCGGCAATATCATGTCGATGACCCTGCAGATCGCCACCGCGGCCGAGGAGCAGTCGTCGGTAGCCGAAGACATCTCACGCAACGTGGCGTCGATCGACGGCCTGGCCAAGAACATCCTGTCGCATTCCGATCAGACCTTCGATATCAGCGCGAAGGTTTCCGAAGTGCTCGCCGCCGTGCTACGCGAAATGTCGAAGTTTCGCTTCAGCAACGGCGAGGCCTTGGTGCTGGCACAGGCACGCTCGGCGCACCTGGCGTGGAAGTCCCGCTTGCGGGCCTACCTCGACGGTCATGCCCACTTGAGCGAAGAACAGGCGGTGTCGCATACCCAGTGCGACCTCGGCAAGTGGTACTACGGTAGCGGCATTGAGGACTTCGGCAGCATGCCCGAGTTCAAGGCACTGGAACCGCCGCACGAAGAGATTCACAAGCTCATCAAAGAGGTTATTACGCTGCGCTCAAAAGGCGATACGCACCGGGCCGAGCAGCTCTACCAGCGTGTCGTCGACCTGTCGGAACAGATCATTCACAAGATCGACGACCTCGAGCAGCGGGTAGCGCACAAGGCGTCGGCTGCCTGAGTCGTCAGGTCACAGGTGGTAGCCGAGTTTGGCGGATATCCGCTGTCCGGCGTCGAGCATGTCCTGGACCCATTCCATCCGGCGCCGCTCGATCGGCGCCGATACCGAAAGTCCGGCCGCGACGTTACCGGTGCTGTCGTGCAGTAGTACGCCGATGCAGCCGACGTCGATCTCTGCCTCTTCGTTATCCAATGCGTAACCCTGTTCAACCGCCTGCCCGCACTCATCGAGCAGGTGCGGCAGTGTGGTAATCGTATTGCGCGTGTAGGCGGGCAGGTTGGTGCGGTGCGCATAGCCGCGGATCGCCTCGTCACCGGCTGCACCCAGCATCAACTTGCCGACCGCGGTCACGTGCAGCGGCGCGCGGCTGCCGACGATCTGTTGTACGTGCATCATCCGGTTGGGCGTGGCCTTTTCCAGATACACCACCACGTCGCCCTCGCGGATCGTCAGGTTGATCGATTCACCGAACTTGTCGCGCAGGCTCTCCATGACCGGCAGGGCGATCGAACGCAGGTCGATATTGCTGTGCATGCGTGCGCCGAGCTGCAATAGCCTGAGGCCGAGACGATAACGCCCGCCGCTATCGCGTTCGACGAAGCGGTTGTCGATCAGAGAGGCGAGGATGCGGTGGGTCGTCGAGGCATGTAACCCCGTTTCTGCGCTGAGCACCTTCAGACTGACCGGTTCCGGATAACGGGCCAGGGCGTCGAGCAGCGCGGCCGCACGGTCGATGACCTGAATCCGGGGTGAGTTTTCTTTATCTGTCATGTCCGCGCCATCTCACAATCTGAAATCGGATTGCCATTTTGCTGCTCTGCGGTTGTCGCAGCGTCGACGTGGCCAAACATAGCAGAAGATTTCATATTGTGAAATAGAATGCGTATCTAGGCCGCAATATAAAAATATGAATGTTTTCAACGCCATTCGAAACACGTGCCTTTGCGCTTCTTGATATTCCGTATTATGAAAATACTCCTGTATTGCGAAAAATCGTTCGCCTGTCTTAACTTCGCCTCATCGGCCTCGGCCACGCCACGTCAGAACCAGGGAGACAGTAATGAGTACACCGGCAGAACAGATCTTCTCGACCAATACCGATTTCCGCGACGGCATCCTGCACTTTGCCGACAGCACGGCAGGCATGGAGTCCAACGGTCGCTCGCCGGTCATCGGCGAAGGCCGGACCAAGATAGATTCGATCGACGCTGCTGCGGTCTACCAGACACAGTTGGTCGCCGACGCCTTGCGCTACACAACGCTGCAACTGTGCGCGTCGAAAGAATCCGGGCACCCGGGTGGGTTTGCGAGCAGCGCCGATGCCTATGCCGCGCTGACCATGCTCGGGCATACCAATATCGTGACCGAGGTCGGTCACCATGCACCCGGATTCTATAGCGCCATGTTCCTCGACGGCTCGCTCGAGGAGATGGACATCCATTGTATGAGCGATTTGCAGGCGCGTTTTCGTGAGCGCGGCGGCTTGCTCGGCCACCTGTCCGGCGCCATTCCGGGCCTGCTCGCGCCGGCCGGTCCGCTCGGTCAGGGTCAGCACTTCGCGATGGCCGGTGCCTACCTGAATCGCGACACCCTGTTCCCGTGCACGATCGGTGACGGCGGTCTTGGCGAACCCTACATCCTGTCGGCGATGAAGCACTTCCACACCAGCTACCCGGAGGTCACCAACTTCCTGCCGGTGCTGATCTGGAACGGCTACAGCCAGGAACACCACTCGATGGTGTCGCTGATGAGCAACCAACAAATGACTGCCTATTGGCAGGCGCATGACTTCGACAATGTCGTGTTGATCGATGCCAAGGACTTCGACGACGCCGGCCAGGAGGGCGCCTATGTCGACAGCACCTTGTTCGGCGACGCGGCACGTTCGGCCTTTAGCCGTGCGGTGCTCGAAGGCGCCAAGCAGGCGGCCGATGCGGCCATGTCCGGCACCTTGTCGGTGCTGATCATCAAGCAGCTCAAAGGTGCGGGCGTGCATGCCCACGGCGCCAAGTCGCATAACCTGTACCCGGGCGACAACGCCGAGAAGGCCAACATTGCCGAAGCCTTGCAGCGCCGCGCGCTGTCGGCTGATGCCTGGCAGTTGGTGCGTACCAATATGCAACGCGCCGGCGGCGGTCCGGCCGGGCGCACCGTTGTTACCGAATTCGAACGTGAGCTGCCCGATATCGGCGAACTGCCACAACAGGCATTCGCGGTCGGCGAAAAGGCGGTGCCGGCAACGGCGATGGCGCACATGGTGGCGGCACTCGGCAAACGCGATCCGATGTTCGTGGTGACCAACGCCGACGGCAACGAGGCATCGAACATGAAGCCGATCAACGAGGCCCTGATGATCCGTCACCCGACTGAGGATGCCTTGTACAACCAGGGTCCGAGTGGGCAGGTGTATGAACCGCTCAACGAAGATGCCTGTGCCGGTTTTGCCTCGGCGCTGGCGCTGTTCGGTGGCCGCTCGCTGTGGCTGTCGTACGAGAGCTTCGCGATCAACGGCTGGCCGATCGTACAGACTGTCGGTCAAGCCATGGCCGAGCTGCGTCGCAAGACGCCGGCGACCGTATCGATGTTCACGGCCGGTGCCTTGGAGCAGGGCCGCAATGGTTGGACTCACCAGCGTCCGGAGATCGAAAACTACATCGGCGGCCAGATGCGCAACGGCAACGTCTATCTGCTGTACCCGGCGGATGCGAACATGATGCAGGCGGCCTATGCCTGGTCGGTCGATGCCTGCAACAAGAACATCAGCATCATTGCCTCGAAATCTGCCTTGCCGGTGTACACCA